>Ga0316207_10000926_pt1 | contig 40684 bp, 41 predicted proteins | sample 6weekpyrite_MG_FD_204943 | JGI IMG/M metagenome (GOLD analysis project Ga0316207, IMG submission 204943) | Microbial mat bacterial communities from mineral coupon in-situ incubated in ocean water Damariscotta River, Maine, United States -... | ecosystem: Environmental > Aquatic > Marine >... | reverse complement strand
TGCTCTGCACTGTAAGTCTGACCTTTCTTCCTTGCCATCTTTTTATCTCCATTTTTATCGTTAATATTTTAACATTTAAGAAATAAATCTTACTGAATTACTGTCTTAGATTTTAGGGGCATTATAATTCTCTTTTGCTGATGCTTTAATACAAAAGTCTAACAGTTTTTTTTCTTTTTCATCTGTCTGTATGGCATCGACACCTTGTAAAATTTCGTCTATTCTTTGTTCAGTTAAGCCAAGCATTTTTGCTATGCTTTTATGTACCTCTACACACATCTTACAGCCATTCTCTTTCGATATTAATAGTGCTATTGCTTCTTTAATATCATAAGAGAGTGTTGTCTCATCAAGCAAATACTTCTGTATCATGCTATCTGTTGCAAAATATATTTTCTCATCTATTGCTAAAAGTTTAAATATCTCACCTAATTGACCTGTTTTTTCCAAAATCGGTCTTGCCTTCTCTTGAATAGCTGGAGTCATATCCTCAAATTCAGGTAATTTTATATGTGCCATTTTGATTCCTTTAAAAAAATATGTTAAGTTATGTTTTAAATTATACTAAAGAGTTCTTAATGAAGCAATAATCGAGCTACTTCTATTATCTTTTTAATCAAACAATAGATTATGGTAAATCTCAGTCCATACTCAATATTGAAGTCAAAAGCTACAATTTGGTTACACATAAATAAACATTTGTTTACTACAATCTACTATAATAGAGGATAAAAAATATAAAGGTTATTCTTTGCACAGTAGATTTAAAAAAGGATTTTCTCTAATAGAGTTAATGATAGTTATAGTTATTTTAGGACTTTTAGCGGCTATGATTATGCCAAGTCTTACAGGTAAAGGTGAAGAGGCTAAGAGAAACTTGGTTTGTGTTCAAATGAAGAGCATATATAACGGTGCCTTAGATATGTTTAAGATCAACAATAGCATATATCCATCCACGGAAGAGGGGCTTGAAGCCTTGGTTAAAAACCCTAGTCCACAGAAGTATCCTGCATATTCAAGCAGTGGATATTTTAAGGACTCAAAAATGCCAAAAGACTCTTGGGGCAGTAAGTTTATTTACACAAATGAAGATGGTGTTGTTGAACTTATCTCTCTTGGTGCTGACAGAAAAGAGGGCGGTAAAGATGATATAAAAATGAGTGAGTGTAAGTAGTAAGTTGAAAAGAGATGCCTTCTCTCTTATTGAACTTCTTATTGTTGTTGTTGTTATGGGGGTGGTATACTCTTTGGCTATAGGTGATTTTAAAAAGATAGAAGATGGCGAAGTAGAAGTGACGTTAAGAAATTTAAAAGAGCATTTGAATAGATATCCTCATAAAAGAAGTGTAGAGCTTCTGTGTCTAGATGATTGCTCTAGTTGTGATATTCTTGTAGATGGAAAAAAACTTAGTCAAGAGAATTCACTTGATGATTTTATAGATGACTCCATCGCTGTTTACAAATATGATTTTAATCTAGGTCTGAGTGAGGTTAAAAAGAGAGTATACTTTAATAGTCAAGAGGTTGAAGAGGATGTCTGTTTTTCTTTCTCAGTAGATAAAAAAGGAGTGGGTGACCAGGTGTTAGTAGAGTTTAAAAACAGTGTTTATGATTTTTCTACTTATTACGCTTCAACACCGGTATACAACTCCATTCAAGAAGCAATAGATGAAAAAGAAGCTTTGATGCAAGAGGTACAGCAGTGATTTTTTTATATAAGGGCATAAACTCAGACGGCAAAAAAGTTAGTGACAAGATTGAAGCCAGCTCTGTTAATGAGGCAAAAACTAAGCTAAAAACAAAAAAAATAATCTATCAAAGTATCAGGCAAGATAAGCCCTCATTTTATGAAAAATTTAGTTTTTCCCGTAAGTATAAAATACCTCCAAGAGAGTTATCTTCTTTATCTCGTGAACTCTCTATGTATATTCGTTCTGGAATTAGTATAGTTTCTGCACTTAAAATAGTACAGACCCATTACGAGAACAATAAAAAAATGAAACTTTTTTTAACTACAGTCTCTACACACCTTGATGAGGGAAAGGACTTCTATACAGCTTTAGAGTCTCAAAGTATAGTGCTCTTGCCAGAGTTCTTTAAACAGTCGATAAAAGTTAGTGAAAGTAGCGGTATACTCGATGAAGTTCTTCTTGAACTCTCAAGATTCTTAAAAGAGCAGGAAAAAATCACAAAAGAGATTAAAAGTGCTTTTGCCTACCCATCCTTCATGATAATTATCTCACTGCTTATGATATCTTTTATGCTTGCTTTTGTTGTTCCGCAGATTACAGGTATTTTCGAAAGTATGGATCAAGAGTTACCAAAAGCCACTCAAGTGGTAATAGCTATCGGTGATTTTTTTAACAATAATTTTATAATAATCTTAGCCCTTATATTCATCTTTGTGAGCATCTTTATACTTCTTCTCAAGAAGAGTTACTCTTTTGCCTACTATATTCATAAACTTATTTTGAAACTTCCGCTATTTGGCGTGATCACAGAAAAAAGTGAGTTGGCGAGATTTTCATATATTGCTTCACTCTTAGTTCGTTCAGGCGTACCCTTTGTTCAGACTATAAACTTAAGTGCGAATATTTTAAACAATCTGGTTTTAAAAGAGCTTTTTGTAAATGCTTCAAAAAAAGTTGTTGAAGGAAAGCTTCTTTCAAATGCTTTAAATGATTCAAAAACCAAGATAGATTATGCTTTTATACAATCTATGGCTCTGGGAGAGGATACGTCGCAGGTTGAAAATGTTTTAACAAATATTTCAGAGTTGTATTTTGAAGAGAACAGAGATAAAATAAGTATGCTTTTAACTCTTTTAGAACCTGCCCTTATGCTTTTTGTGGGCGGCAGCATAGGTTTTATTGTTGCTGCAATGTTATTGCCAATTTTCTCAATGAGTGTTCATTAGAGATGAAAAGAGGGGCAATAGCACTACTTATTACGCTTTTTTTTGTAATTGCAATAACCGTAAGTATTGGAGTCGGGTTAAAGCTCGTAAATAAAGCCTCCAGTGAAGTTCAAAGTGAAAATTTTATACTTCAGACAAGTGTAATTGTGGATGATATTTTAACAATATTAAAAAAATCAGAGGAGTTGGACTCTATAGTTGCAAACAAATCTTCAAGTGAACTTTTTGCATTTTTATCTCAGGCAAGGTCTATGCCTATCAATCGTGATGATATTAGAGTTTCTCTAGAATTAAAGAGTGCCAGAGGCAGGATAAATCCAAATATTCTTATGAGCAGCCCGATTAAAGTCAACTCTCAAACCGTAAACGCACTGAAACAATACCTGAGTAAATATAATGTAAATGGCAGTTATGTCGATACTATGCTGGATATGATGGGTGGTGTAAAAGAGGATTTATCCTATAATAGTGAAATCTTTTATGATAAGAGTGATTTATTTAGAGACTATATTGTCTCAAGGCAACATCTGAGCGAGGTAGATGACTTTTACAAAAAAACATATCATGATGATAGTTTGAAAAATATAAATTTTGAGAATCTTTTTTATTTTAGCAGCGATAAAAATAGTTCTATTGATTTAAACTATGCAAGCGGTGATGTGTGGGAGCTAATGCTTGGGTGCACAAAGCAGAGAGCTCAAACGATAGCACTCGGTGCCGGCACCTGGAGTTCAGTTGAAGATATAAGTTTAAAAGATGATGAAAAAGGTATACTTTCAAAATTTAACACAAGTTTTTTTGAGCCATATATAGAAGTAGTGCTTAGAATAGTTCAAAAAAATAGCAATGCAAAAGTTAGATTTGAGTATGATATGAGAACAAAACAGGGAAGAAATTTCAGTTATGATATTTAACAAAAAATATAAGACATTTTTTTTAGATCCTTATTCAGAACCTATGCATATAGACGAAAAGGTGAATATAATACTCTCTCCATCTCTCTACTGGGTAAAAAAAATATCCCTGCCGGTTAAGTATGTAAGAGATGCACTTAAACTTCTTCCCTCTATTTTTGAAGATATATTGCCGGATGGAAATTATAGTTACAGTGCATACAAGTGTGAAGAGACAAAAGGATTAAACTCAGACTTTTTTGTTTTTGCCTATGAAGATAAACGTATCTTAGATGTAATGAGTGATAAAAATATAACAATGTTGAATGTTGTAAATGTTTATTTTGCTCAAAGTGAATTACAAAATATAGAGGGTGCCGTCAAAATAAATGAGAGACAAAGTATATATGTTAAAGATGAACTTGTAATATTAGTGCCATGTTGCTGGGTAGAGGAGAAGGGTGACTTAGACTTAGCTCTACTTCCACTATCCAAGCATAAAATAATACTGCAGCAGTTTGGACATATTGTAGATTCACGAAGTCTTTACACTATAGGTGCACTGATGCTTGTAATGATTCTGCTTGTTGGAATTGAGTATTTTATAACAGCTGAAAAATCTGCAACAATAACGAACTTAAAAGATAGACTTTTTGTAGAGCATAAACTAAAAGAGACTACATTTCAAAACAAATCAATGTTAAAAAAGTACCAAAATATTCATAAAGAGCAAACAGAGATTAGAACCTATATCTCTTACATACTCTCTTTAAAGTTAAAACCGCAAGAGAAATTAATACAGGTAAAGTTTAAAAACAAAACACTTATCGCGAATTTCAGCGGAGTCGATAGAGAAAACTTCAGACATATAACCAGTAGTTTAAACTCTAAGAAAATAAAGTTTAAAACAAGTTATAAAAATGACATTTTATATGTGGAGCTTGCCCTGTGAACCGCATTAACCCAATCTATATTGCAATTTTACTTTTAGTAATGCTAGCGCTTGTATCATTTAAACTAGGTGAGGCAAAAAGAGAGTTAGAAGAGGCAAAAGATACTTATGCGAGCACCTTAAAACTCTCTACAGATTTGAGTGCTCTTAAAGAAGTGTATGCAGATAAAATAAAAATAAAGAGCTCGCTTCAAAGAGTATTAAGGGAACCATCTCTACGTTCATCAAAAATTTTACAGAACTTCAAACACTCGAGCGTTATGATTAGTTCCCAAAGTATGGATAAAAAAGCCTTGAATTTAATTATGAGTAGATTTTTAAATAACTCCTATAACATAACATCGCTAAACATAAAAAGATTGAGTGATAGATATGTTAGTTTTAATATGGAGATACAATGGTAAAAATCAGTAAATTTTTTGCTTATGTTATATTTTTCATATTAGCACTTATGTACTTTGCACCAAAAGGGAGTCTCTACTATTTTTTAGAAGATGAGTTGCAAGAGTATGGGGTGGTAATCAGCAAGGAAGAGCTAGAAAGCAGTATGTTTAACCTTAGAGTAAAAGATGCCTCTCTTTCAGTGAGAGCTGTTGAGAGTGCAAAGATAGCTAAAGCAGATCTGCAGATATATGGACTATATAACAGAATTAAATTACGGGGTATAATCTTATCTAGAGTGGCTAACTCACTTCTGCCTTTAAATATACAAAAGGCTACTATTATACACAGTGTGCTTAATCCCTTAAATATACAGCTTAAAGCTTTTGGCGAGCTTGGACAGGTAGAGGGAGAGTACAATATAGTAGATAGGGCTCTGCATTTAAGGTTAAAGCCATCAGACAAAATGTTAAAAGATTACAAAAGTACACTTAAAAATCTAAAGAAATCCAAAAGTGGAGAGTATCTATATGACAAAAATATCTAACTCTGCACTAATCACACTATTTACAAAACTCCTTGCTCTGTTTGTAATAGCCAAGGGTATCTCCATAGCTATATGGTGGTACCTTCCAAGTGACGGCGTAGAGCTTAATAGTAAAAATAATTACCACTCAAAGTATCAAAGAGTAGATTTTAGAAATATGATTTTAAGAGGCAAAGCAGTTAAACCAAGCAGTGTAGTAAAAATAGATAGCAGTGCCGGCATCAGTATAACGAATATGGTACTAAAAGGCTTGTATGGAACAAAGAGTAAGGGTTATATAATCGTAGCTATGAAATCAAACCCTAAAAAAACGACAATAGTGGGCATAGGAGAGAATTTTCAAGGTTATATCTTGAAATCTATTACCGCTTCAAGTGCTCTACTTGAAAAGGGTGGGAATAATTTTATTCTATCTCTTAAGGGTAGAAAAACAGGTGAAAACACAATAGCTAAAAAAGTCTATAACAGAGGTGTAAAAACGGAGATGGCTTTTACAAGAAAAGAGATATCCAACTATACAAAGAACCCTGAACAAATATGGAAGGATATCTCTATTTCCCAAGTAAAGGATGGTAACAACTTAAAAGGTTTTAAGGTCACTAAAATAAATAAAAATTCTAAATTCGCTGCTTTGGGTTTACGTAGTGGTGATCTTATTATAAAGGCGAATAATGTCATCCTTAAATCATATAAAGATGCATTGGATATTTATGAAAATATTGATAAACTGAACGTAGTACAAATCGTAGTCATAAGAGATAATAAAGAAGTGGAGTTGGTATATGAGATTAATTAAAGTTCTGTTTTTAACAACTGTTTTGGTTCTGTCGTTGAGTGCGAGAGAAAAGGTGAATGTAAATTTTTCTGATTTAGAGGTAAATGACTTTATTAAGTTAATATCAAAAATCACCAATAAAAATATATTGATAAACAATAGAGTGACAGGGACGGTAAATCTTGTGAGCACTTCGCCTATTTATGACGATGAGTTGATGGATATTTTAGTGGCGGTATTAGAGTCTAAGGGCTTTACGCTTATGCAGGTAGGCTCACTTTTAGAAGTTGTTCGCTCAGCCGATGCAGCAAAACATAACGCAAAGGTTGCTACAAAAGGTAAAAAACTCAAAGGCTCTTTTATGGTCACTCAGGCTCTAGAGCTAAGTAGTGAGAATGTTGATATAGTTGCATCAAAAATCAGATATCTTGTCTCAAAAACCGCCAAACTTATGACAATGAAAGAGAGTAATACTATTTTAATAACCGACTATCCAAAAAATATAGAGACTATAAAGAAAGTTATTAAAGATATTGATACAAATAATCAATTTATTGTTAAAATAATTCCCATAGAAAAGGCGGAGGCAAAAAAAATCCAACTTAAGCTAGTGGATATCTCTAAATCACTATTTAATGAAAAAGTAGAGTCTCAAAAAGTTAAAATTATATTAGATGACAATATAAATGGAATTATTGTAGTCGGGCTAGAAAAAAATGTTGATACTATAGAGGGTTTGGTTAAAAAGCTTGATATAGAATCGAATATAAATAAAAGCGTTAAAATTTTTAGTCTTAAAAACTCGGATGCTAAATCTGTTTTGGCTAGCGTAAATGAGATTATCTCTAAGCAGACCTATCCAGACCCGGCACTCAAACCAAATATTTCAGTGAGCGAAGAGATAAATGCTATTATTGCAGTAGGGGAGCCATCTATTATAAAAGGGATAAAGCTTATTATTGACACCTTAGATAAGGAAAAATATCAAGTCTATGTACAGGCAAGAATAATAAACATCTATAAGAAGAGTGCAGAAGAGTTAGGGGTTAAATATGGTTTTGACGGTGCTACCATCAGCTCTAACGGCGGGCTTTACTCCTTAGCAACTAACTTTGGCGGCGTCTCTATCTCACCTCTGGCAAAGGATCTGGTATCTCTTCCGTCAAATTTAACTTCCGGCTTCGCTTTGGGCGCAGCAATAGATTTCCTGCAGGTTAAGGGTGCTTCAAAATCTATTTCAAATCCTTCAATATTGTGTGTAAACAATAAAGAGTCTTCAATATATGTTGGTCAAACAATCTCAATTTCATCAGGTTCCACAACCGGAACTGCCGGTACAACCGCATCATTTAAGAGAGAAGATGTCGGTTTAAAACTGAAAATAAAACCTCGTGTCTCTTCAACTGACAAGGTGACATTAGAGGTGGAGACAATTTTAGAAAATGTTGATAGTTACGGTAATACAGACACCGGCGAGCAGCCTGTGACTTCAAAGCAAGAGGTGAAAACTCAAGCAATACTTCGCCATGGTGAAAGCATAATAATTGGTGGTCTGATTAAAGATATAGAGACAAATGACAAAACAAAAGTACCTCTTTTGGGTGATATACCCTGGTTAGGGAAGTTATTATTCTCATCTAATGCTATGAAGAAAGAGAAGACCAGTTTGGTTGTTATGTTGACGCCTTATGTGATAGATAAAAGTGATAAGTTATCACAGCTTCAAAAAGATTTAGGAGTATTGGCGAATCTTCAAAAAGAGTATAACGATAAGGTATTTAAAAAAATAGAAGAAAAGGGTATGATAAAAAGCGAAGATTCAAACTCTTTAAACGATAAAAATATAGAAGAAGATGAGTAATGCTAAGTTTTGAGCCTCTTCATAATCTAAAACTTGATGTCTATGAACCACAAGAGTTAAAAACTGACATTAGTGTTAAGAATTATCTTCTTTTTAGTGAAATTGATGGTGAGATTCACGCCTTAACAAGTGAACGCTATTTGGTTGAAGCAACTAATTTTTATTCAAAACTTGACAAAACATACCCTTTTAGAATAGTTGATGAAGACTCATATGATAGACTTTACAACCGTTTTTTAGAGCTTCGTACAGATAAAGCCATTGAGACGATGCAGGAGGACTCTAAAGAAGGAGAAGATAGCGATGAGGAGCTTTCACTAACTGATTTTTTACGAACATCCTCAGATATTTTAACAAGTGAAGAGTCCGCTCCAATCATTAAGTTCGTTAATGCCCTTTTCTATCAAGCCATTAAAAAAAGAGCGTCTGATATTCATATTGAGGTTCAAGAAAAACGCGGTGAAGTAAGATTTCGAATAGATGGAATGTTAATAAAAAATGCAGACTTGGAAAAAAAAGTTGTAAACCTTATTATTAGCCGCATTAAAGTTATCTCAAATCTTGATATTTCTGAAAAGCGAATTCCGCAAGATGGACGCACACAGGTAAAAATAGCAGGAGAGTCTTTAGATATTCGTGTCTCTGTTTTACCTACTTTTTATGGAGAGCGTGTTGTTATGAGACTTCTGATGCAAAGCTCTCAAATTCCTCAAATAAATGAGCTTGGATTTAGTACCGATTTAATAGATGATGTAAAAAAACTTCTTCGTTCATCTCACGGGATTATTTTAGTGACAGGACCAACTGGTAGTGGTAAAACAACATCCCTTCACTCCTTTTTACGAGAGGTGCAAGAGCCTGAAAAAAATCTTATTACTGTTGAAGATCCGGTTGAGTATAAAAGCGATAATATATCTCAAATTCAAGTAAATGAAAAAGTCGGCTTAACATTTGCCTCTGCCCTTCGTTCTATACTTAGACAAGACCCTGATGTTATTATGATAGGTGAAATTCGTGATGAGGAGACAGCATCAATAGCAGTACGTGCTGCACTTACCGGACACCTTGTTTTCTCAACGCTGCACACTAACTCAGCTGCTGCTACAATCTCAAGACTCGCAGATATGAAAGTTGAGCCGTTCCTAATCTCCTCTTCATTACTGGGAATACTTGCACAGAGGCTGGTACGTGTTTTATGTGATGAGTGTAAAGAGGAAGATATTGTTGCTGAGAATTTTGCCCAAGATTATGATTTAGACTCGAATGCAAAGATTTTTAAAGCAAACGGATGCAGAAGTTGTAACTACAGCGGCTATACAGGTCGTCGTTCTATAGGTGAACTGTTGGTTATGAACGATAGTGTAAAGGATCTATTAAAAAGCACAACTGATGAACATACAATCAAAACTGCACTTGAGGCGGATGGACTAAAAACTATATCAAAACAACTCAATATGATGTTACTAAATGGCGAAACATCCCTAGATGAAGCAATTCGTATCGGTCTGGGACATGCGTAAGGCATTTACTCTGATTGAAGTGATGGTCGCTGTAGTGATTGTCTCTGTTGTTATAATGGCACTGCTTCAAATGAGGGGAAATAGCACTCATATGTTTTTAAATATAGGCACAAAAAGTAAAATCAGCCAATACTCATCATTTCTTATATCAAACAGTGTTTATGGCTTTGAGAACAAAATTGTCAGCTTAGATAAGCTTTTAGATGATTTTGAGCTTGAAAATGATTTAAGACGAAGAGTTAAACAGAGCAGAGTTGAGCTTATTTATCAAAAATTAGAGACTCTTGATATGAGCGAGAATAACTCTAATGATGCAGAAGAAACAGTAAATTCAAATATAGCTTTTGAAATAGGTAAAACTATATTAAAGACAGACACATCTTCAACAGGACTATTTAGGCTTAGAGTTCAATGAGAAAAAGTAGAGACGCCTTTACTCTAATAGAACTGATGATCTCTATTACTATTCTCTCAATAGTGATGCTTTTTCTCTATAAAAGTTATGCTTCACTAAATATGTCAAATACTTTTTATACAAAAGAGTTAAATAAAATAAAAGCACAGCAAGAGATAAAGAGGGTTCTTTTTTTAGACCTCTCTCTAGCTATTGATAAAAAAATAAAAATTTTAAATCAAGAGAGTAAAGAGGATGTTATGTTTATCCAGACCTCAAACTCCATTCATAGAAGATATAACCCCTATGTGGCATATATAGTTAAAGAGTCTAAGCTCTATAGATTAGAGTCTTTAAAAGAGTTTAAAGAGTACCCCTTAAGTAATAGCAGTGAGTTTAGCGTAGATTATTTAGGTGAAGTAAACAGTTTTAGACTCTATGAGTCTAAAGATAAAACCAAGGGGAGTTATTTAGTGCATATTGATTTTAAAAACAGTGAAGAGATACTGCAAAAAGTAAAGGTTTTAGCAGACTAACTGTAGCCCACTCTGTTTGTAACTTTTTTGTTACCTTCTAGAAATCTTTAAGTAATAAAACTATCATATACTTCCGTAAATTTTAGTTTTGGTATAAAAGTAACTACATGAATCCACAGCTAATATTAAATTCTTATATACGAGGTTAAAAATGTTAAGAAAAACTCTTTTGTCATTATTATTAGTTGGAGCTTCACTAAGTGCGACTCAAGCAACAAAAGAGAATGTGGCTAAACTTTATGTAGCAACATTCAACAGAGCGCCTGATGCAGCAGGTTTAAGTTATTGGGTAGTTGATTCAGGTCTAGATCTAGAGGATATTGCAACTAGTTTTTTTGATCAATCAGAAACACAGACACTATATCCAGTTAGTACGGCTAATAGAGATTTTATAAACTCTGTATATCAAAATCTTTTTACACGTGCACCGGATACTGCTGGCTGGGACTACTGGGAAGCTGAACTAGATTCAGGAGCTGTCTCTAAAGATAACTTTATTCAAACAATTATCAATGGTGCACAAGATACACTTGAGTATGGAAATGATGCTCAAAAATTAGCAAATAAAGCACAAGTTGGTCTAGCTTTCGCAGATTCAGGAATGGATGACGTAAATGAGGCTAAGGATATCTTATCTGAGGTATCTGATGATGATGACACTGTTGTAAGTGCATTTGCTAAGTACAGTATTGATGTTAGTACACTACAGGGTGATATTACAACTGATACAAGATTAACTCTTGCAAACAGTCCATATAAATTAGCCGGTAACAAGGTTAAAGTTAAAAATGGTGCTACTCTTACAATTGATGCTGGTGTTACAATATATGGTGAGTCAACTGCATATTTAATCATCACAAAAGGTTCTAAGATAATGGCTGAGGGTACAGCTTCTAAACCAATCATCTTCACATCTGAAGCTGCTTTTAACGGTGCTCCTGCTGCTGCTGGTCAATGGGGTGGTGTTACTGTTTTAGGTAATGCTATAACAAATGAAGCTGCATCTATCCATTATGAAGTTGATGAGTCTGATGCTGATTTTGCTTATGGTGGAGACAATGATGCTGATAGCAGTGGTGTTCTTAAGCATGTTAAGATCCTTAACTCAGGTTTCGCTGTTGCTCCGGATAAGGAAGTAAACGGTCTATCTTTAGCTGGTGTAGGTTCTGAAACAACTGTTGACAATATTACTATCGTTGATTCTGGTGATGACGGTATTGAGATCTGGGGTGGTTCGGTTAATCTTAGCAATATCTCAATCACTGGTGCACAAGATGACGGTTTTGATGTAGATAGCGGTTACCATGGACATGTTACTAACTTAACAGTAACTCAAACTGAACCTGGTGCAGCTCTTATAGAGATGACTAATGGTGGTGATGCAACTATACAAAGAACTGACTGGACTCTTGATGGATTTACTTTAACTGCTTCAGCTAATCAGAAAAAAGAGGGTGGTATCTACTTCAAAGATTTAGATGTTACTGGTACTTTCAAAAATGGTACTGTTGATATGACTGATTCTCCTGCAGCTAACCTTGGTTCAGGTCTTACGAATAAAGAGGGTGTATACTCTGCTCCTGTATTTAAAGACGTAACTGTTAAAGGTAGTGCTTCTGTTGATGTACAAGCTAACAAGAAAGATGGCGATATTACTGACGCTGGAACTACTATATTAAATGGTGCTTTCGCTTCTGGTGAGGGTAATAGTTATTCAGGTTTCGCTGCTAATACTGCATTCACTGGCACACTACAGGGTGATATTACAACTGATACAAGATTAACTCTTGCAAACAGTCCATATAAATTAGCCGGTAACAAGGTTAAAGTTAAAAATGGTGCTACTCTTACAATTGAGGCTGGTGTTACAATATATGGTGAGTCAACTGCATATTTAATCATCACAAAAGGTTCTAAGATAATGGCTAACGGTACAGCTGATAAGCCAATCATCTTCACATCTGAAGCTGCTTTTAACGGTGCTCCTGCTGCTGCTGGTCAATGGGGTGGTGTTACAATCTTAGGTAATGCTGTAACAAATGAAGCTGCATCTATCCATTATGAAGTTGATGAGTCTGATGCTGACTTTGCTTATGGTGGAAGCGACGACTCTGAAAGTAGTGGTGTTCTGAAGTATGTTAAGATCCTTAACTCAGGTTTCGCTGTTGCTCCGGATAAGGAAGTAAACGGTCTATCTTTAGCTGGTGTAGGTTCTGCAACAACTGTTGATAATATTACTATCGTTGATTCTGGTGATGACGGTATTGAAATCTGGGGTGGTTCGGTTAATCTTAATAACATCTCGATTACTGGTGCACAAGATGACGGTTTTGATGTAGATAGCGGTTACCATGGACATGTTACTAACTTAACAGTAACTCAAACTGAACCTGGTGCAGCTCTTATAGAGATGACTAATGGTGGTGATGCAACTATACAAAGAACTGACTGGACTCTTGATGGATTTACTTTAACTGCTTCAGCTAATCAGAAAAAAGAGGGTGGTATCTACTTCAAAGATTTAGATGTTACTGGTACTTTCAAAAATGGTACTGTTGATATGACTGATTCTCCTGCAGCTAACCTTGGTGCCGGTCTTACGAATAAAGAGGGTGTATATTCAACTCCTTCATTTGAAAACGTAACTGTTAAAGGTAGTGCTTCTGTTGATGTACAAGCTAACAAGAAAGATGGCGATGTTACTGATGCTGGAACTAGTATGTTAAATGATGCCTTTACTAACGGTAAGGCTAATAGTTATAGTTCTCATATATAAGCTGAATAATTGTAACCAAATTGTAACCAAAAAGTAACTTTCAAGTAACTTTTTTCCTTTATACTTCCCCATCTAAAAACATATGGGGAGTATATGTCTACTAAAACAATAAACATAGCTTTAAGCTTGTTATTATCTACAACAATCCTAAGCGCAAATTCTGAAAACATGGCAGAGTCTTTAATGAAAATACGTGCTGAAGTTGAAAAACTTGATAGTACTATTTATGATAAAAAAGAGACTTATAAAGCATCTATGAAATCACTTTTAAGACAAAAAGACGATTTAGAGTCAGTTGTCGCAAGAGAAGATTTAAAAATCAAACAAATCAAACAAGAGCTCTCTAAAGTAAAAAAAGAGATTATTGCTGCTGGAAAAAATTCTGTTGGGTTAAAACCACTGCTAATCAAAGCTCTTGATAGCTTGGCAAATAATATAAAAAGTTCTATCCCTTTTAAAACTCAAGATAGATTAGCTGATATCAATAGAATAAAAGATCAAATCAAGAATGATTTAGTTACGCCTCAAAAAGGTTTGGCTCTAACATGGAACGCTTACGGTGACGCACTCCGTTTAACTAAAGAAAATGGAATATTTAAGCAAACTGTAACACTCAACGGAGAAGAAAAACTTGTTGAAGTAGCACGTTTGGGAACAATGATGATGTATTTCAAAGCTCCGGATGACACTGTTGGATATGTAACTAAAGATTCTAATGGCTGGTACTATAAAGAGGCTGTTGCAAAAGAGAAGCAGGAGCAAATTTTATATCTTTTTGACTCTTTTAAGAAGCAGATTCGTACAGGTTACTTTACATTACCAAATGCAATTGTTATGGGAGAGAATAAATAATGAAATTATTATTGGCAGTTTTTATAGCGTTAAGCGCTAACCTATTTGCAGCAAGTGATAGTGATCTAGAACATGCATATGCTAAAGAGTTTGCTTATTTAAAAGCACAAAAAAGAATGTTGAAACAGAGATTAAATGAAGTAGAAGCAAAGCAGACTGCAAATATTGCAAAGGCTAAGAAAGATTTGTCAGAACTTCAAAATGCTGTACTTAAAAGAAACTCTCAAAGTGAAAAACTATCTGATGAGCTCTATAGAGCTCGTCAAAGCTCACAAGTTATGACTGATGATACTGCACTTTTAGATTCTGTAATGATGCAAGCTTCTTCACTATTAAAACCTTATGGAGTTAAGATAAACACGGATACTAAAGAGTATCAAAAAGCATTAAAAAATGTATTCACAAAAACAGACTCTTTAGTTAGAGAGCTTAGCAGTATAAAAACTAAAGATGGCAAGTTTTATATCTCTGATGGCTCACAAGTAGATGGGACTATTATTCAAGTCGGTAATATAGCAACTTATGGTGTGTCACCTAAGATTTCGGCTGCACTTGTTCCTGCCGGTGAAGGAAAATTAAAAGTTTGGAATGCTCCCCAAGCAGCAGCTACTGCTAAAGCACTATTAAGTGGAGATAGATCGAGTGATTTAAATATATTTATATATGAGAACAGCTCTTCAGAGATAGATGATGCTGTTGAAAAAACAAGTATGGACATTATTAGTTCTGGTGGAATTATAGGCTGGGTAATTGTTGTGCTTGGCGGACTTGGGCTTATTCTTGCCGCACTTCGTTCTGTATTTTTATTAACTGCTAGTACAACAAGCAGTAATTTAGCTCCATCTATACTGCCAGCACTGATAGATAATGGCAGTGAAAAGGCTCTTGAGCTATTAAAATCACGCAAAGGGTCAACTGCCCGTGTTTTAAAAGCAACGATTAGAAACTTAGACAGAGATCGTGAGCATATTGAAGACATCGTCTCTGAGGCTATTATGCATGAGAGTGGGAGACTTGATAAGTTCGGTTCTATTATTTTAGTTATTGCAGCTGTATCTCCTCTACTTGGTCTTTTAGGAACTGTAACAGGTATGATTGCTACCTTTGATATTATTACAGAGTTTGGAACAGGTGATCCTAAACTTCTTTCAGGTGGTATCTCTATTGCACTTGTTACAACAGAACTCGGACTTATTGTTGCAATACCTATGCTTATGATAGGAAATTTATTAAGTGGGTGGGCTGAAAAGATTAAAGATAATATGGAACACTCAGCACTTCATTTAATCAATGAGTACAACAAGATTAAATAATGGACACGTTCATACAGTTTACTGAGTATATCATTAATAGTAGCATATCTATGGGACCATTATTTATAGAGTATATGCAAAGCGGTGGTGCTGTAATGTGGCCGTTGGCTGCTTCAGTTATTGTTCTTTGGTATGCACTAGGATTTAGGTTTCACACATTAAATAGAGGTTCTAAAGCTAATGTAAGAAACTTAGTCAGAAAGTTTAGCGAAGAGATTAGAACAGAGCCTAAAGGTTTAATTGACGGCGCAATTGTTGAAGCAATAGCTGTTTTAAAAGAGTATGGGGATGATTTATTTAGGAGAAAATATATTGATGATAAGTTTGATTTAACAAAAGCAAAGATACGTCAATACTCTAGACTTATTAAAAGTATCGTAATGGTTGCTCCATTAATTGGTCTACTTGGAACAGTTATAGGGATGATAGAAACATTTGACTCACTAGCATCTGCACAACTTTTTTCTCAAAGCGGTGGTATTGCCGGTGGTATTTCTCAAGCACTGTTTACTACACAGTTAGGATTGATAGTCGCAGTTCCTGGTTTAATAATTGGTCGTATCCTTGACAAAAAAGCTAATAACATGGAATTAGAACTTGAACAAATTAAAGATATATTGTGTTCGGAGGAACGTTAAATGAAGTTTAGACAGAGAAAAAGTGAAGAGGCTGCTGTAGACATGTCGCCATTGATTGATATGGTGTTTATTCTACTTATATTTTTTATGGTTAGTTCAACTTTTGTGAAAGACATGAAGCTTGATCTTGAACGCCCAGGTGCATCATCTGCGAGTAAAGCTTCAAGTAAAGTTATTAGAGTCTATATCGATAATGTTGGTGATACTTATGTTGATGGACAGCCGATAAAAACTTGGGCTATCCAAGGAAAACTCAGAGAGATGATGAGAACATCTACTGAAAAATCCGTACTTGTTGTAACAGATGATAAAATATCAGTTAACAAACTTATAGATGTTGTGGATCAGTGCCGTATGAGTGGTGCTAAAGATGTTGCTGTTGCAACTGAGAAAGAGGTTGGATAAGTTGAATAGTTTAAAAACACACCTCAAAGCAGCCCTGTGGATGTTTTTTGGTCTCTTTTTTGTTTTTAGTACAGTGATTCTTATGAATAGCGATTCCGAGATGCTAAAAGATAGTAAAAAAAAAGAGAGTAGTGCGCTTAGTATTGCTAAAGTAGTGAAGCCAAAACCTAAGCCAAAACCTAAGCCAAAACCTAAGCCAAAACGTGCTAAAAAACAGAGTAGTTCAGCAACCCCAAATCTAAGTTCATCATTAAGTGGAATAGATACAGGGCTTGAATCTTTTATGAGTGCAGATATGGATATGGGAGACTCACTTTTAGGTGATGTTGATAAAAATGTTGTTATGAGTGAAGAGTCTGTAGATAAAGCTCCAAAGCCAACTCAAAGAACAGCTATGGAGTATCCAAAAAAAGCCAGAAAAAAGGGTGTGACAGGCTATGTTTTAATGAACCTGCTTATAACAAGTTCTGGAACTGTCGAAAAAGTAAAGGTTTTAGAGTCTGTACCCTCAGGTGTATTTGATGAAGTAGCAATTGCCGGTGTACAAAGCTGGCAGTTTAAACCTGCTCAGTATCAGGGTAAGTCTGTAAAAGTATGGGCAAAACAAAAAATAAAATTTGATTTACATTAGAAGATGAAATGAAAAAATTCTTAATAATATTATTAACACTCTCTTTAACTTTTGTTATGGCAAGTGATAAGAGAAAAACAAGCGATGAGATAGACCACATAGCCCTAGCTGCTTTACTTTTAAAAGATGGTCATATTGATCGTGCTAGAGAAGAGTTAAATCAGGTTAATCTTGAGACTAAAGATTTAGATTTAATAAAATACTATACTTTAAAAGGTTTGGTGGCAAGCAAGCAAGGTTTGTATGCTGAGTCAAACAAGTTTTTTAATATGGCTATTGTATCGGGGCAGCAAGAGAAGTCGGTATATCTATATATTGCTCAAAACAGTTTTAAACTCAAAGAGTATAAGCAGACAATTGATGCTATAGAATCAGCTGGAGCATTAGCAGATAAAAAAGCTTCCATACATGCACTAAAAGCTGAATGTTTTTGGAGACTCAAAGAGTATGATAGTGCGCTAAAAACACTGAAAATAGCAATAGGTAAATTTAACAAAGAGTATAGTTTTCACAAGCAAAGATTTAACTATTATGTAACACTGAAGTTATATCAAAGTGCTTTGGAGGATGCAACTGTATATCTCAATAATGCTAAGGCTAGCGAGAAAACCTCACTATCCTTTATCTCCGCTTTGAGAAAAAGCGGTGAAACTGACAAGGCAATCAGGCTTGCAGAGAAGGTTAATCTTCAGTATCCAGAGAGTGCCAGCGTTACCGTTTTATTGGCTCACCTCTATATTGACAAAGGAATGATTCAAGTGGCAGCTGATTTATTTGATGAGGCTTCAATTGAAGATGTGAAGTATACAACAGAAGCGGCAGAGATGATGCGTCGTGCCTCAGAGTTTGTAACAGCACTCTATAAGAACTCACAAATATTAGATGCAAAGGCAAAACTAAGACAAAGAATTGCCATCTATATCCAATATGGAGACTATGAAAGAATCGTTGTCAGCCATAAAGCTTTAAAAAGAAGCAAGTTGATAGAGGATGAAAACATTAGATATGCTCTAGCTTATGCTTATTATAAAGTCGGGGAATTTGAAGAGTCTGAGAAACAGTTAAAAGAGCTTACTTCAGCTGAGTTGTTTCAAAAAGCAACGCAGATTAGAAACAATATGCAAAAATGTATAAATAATCACTGGGAGTGTGAACTATGAGAAGTTTACTAATACTACTAACATTAGTGGTATCACTATTTGCAACGCAAAGCGGTGAGTTATCTTTTTATTTGATGAAAGATGGAAAACCACTCTCAAACCAAATAGTAATAATCTTTAAAAAAGATAATTTAGCCAATATGAACCATAGCGGCAACTACAACAAACATTCAGAGTTGCTAACAGATGAAGATGGTTATATCTTTTCAGTATTAGCTATTGGAACTTACCAGCTTCAGGTTGTAGCTAAAGAGGGTAATTTACCACAGGCGTATGTAAAAAAGAACTTTATTATTAGCAATGATGAAGAGTCGCAAATTATCGTATCTCTAAAGTCTGACAATACAGTGGCTTTTACGGATGACGAGGCTCCTAAAATTGATAAAGACAAAGAGAAGAGCATAGTAAAACAGGCAAAAGTTGATAATGGATTTATTCAATTAACCCTCTCATCTTCTGAAGATAAAAAAGTTGTTAAAGGTGCAAGAGTATTTGTAAAAGGTTTAAGTGTTGATATAAAAAGTGATGCTAAGGGCAGTGTTAAAATTAAAGCGCCAATCGGTGAACAGATAATTTCCATTATTCATAGTGATTTCTCTTCGCAAACACTTAAGGTAAACATTCTTGCAAATAAGACAGTAACAAAACTTGTAGAATTAAGTCCGGCTTCTATGGAACTTGATGAGTTTATTGTTCTTGCACCACAGGTTGAGGGTAGTGTTGCCTCTTTAGTCGCTGAAAAGAAAAACTCGAGTGTTATCGCTGATATATTAGGTTCAGAGCAGATGTCAAAAAAGGGTGATTCTAACGTTGCGACAGCATTAAAAAGAGTCTCAGGTGTTACCTTGGTTGATGGAAAAAATGTATATATTCGTGGGCTTGGTGAAAGATACTCAAATATTGAACTTAACTCTATGCCTTTGCCATCACCAGATCCATATAAGAGGGTCGTACCACTAAATATTTTTCCAACGAGTGTTATAGGTAGTCTAAAGGTACAAAAAACCTACTCTGCCGACCTGCCGGGTAACTTTGCCGGGGGATATATCAACCTAAGAACTAAAGAGGAGGTCTCAGAAGACTATATTAAAGTCTCTTTAACGGCTAAGGCACACAGTTCAGCTTTAAATAGTAGCAAAGGTAACTACTATAAAGGCGGTTCAGATGATATATTTGGTAAAGATGACGGAACAAGATCAATCCCAACTTCCATCTTAAAAAATGGTAATGTTGTAATCGGAGAGAGACCGCCAAGGTTTAATCCATACGGAACAGACCTTAGTCAAGAGGATATCATAAATATGACTAAGGATATTGCTAAACGCCCTATTGATACACATAAGAAGAGTGTCCCTTTTGGTGGAAAAGTAGGAGTTGAGTTAGGCAAAAGAGTAGAGCTTGATAGTGATAATGTCATAAGTGTTTTGGCTAACTACTCTTACGACCAGTCTCATAAAAATATAATAGAGGAGTTCTTTGGATACTCTATTGATGGATCTGGTAATATTTCAAATGAGGCTGATACTTTCGGTGAAAACCACAGAACATCTTCAAACTATAAACAAAATGCAATGCTGAATGTTGCTTATAACAGTGCTGATATTTTTAAATTAAAATATACACTTCTTTATGTGCATGATACGGTAGAGAGTACTCGTATAACAGAGGGTGTTATGGGTTCTAATAATGATTTACAGCGTTTATACTCTCTTGAATGGGAAGAGAAAACTTTACTTGCAAATCAAATCAACGGCTCATTAGAGCATGAACTGTTTGTTCCACTACATTTGAATTTCGGTGCTCAAATTAGTACAGCAAATCTAAATCAGCCTAATAATGTAAAATATGAGTATATAGATTATACGGATAGTGGTGATAATTTTGAAGTTAAAACACAATCTGCACAAAACTTCATAAACCATAACCTAACTACTAATGATGAGTTAAGCAGTCTATATCTAAATGAGGTAGCTGATGTTAATATATTTAGTGATCAAGATAAGATAGAGTTTGGTATTACCTTTGTCGATAAAGTACGTAAATCAGAATCAAATAAATACTTTCTAAAGGCACAAAAAGCCACCAACATATCAGTGGAAGATTCGCTAAGTTCACCTGATACTATATTTGATAAGTATATTGACAATGACAATAGTGATTACTATAAACAAACATTTTTAGTTCAGCCAATCTTTAGCCCATCTGATTATTATGATGCTGATTTAAAAGAGAAGGGTTTGTATCTGAAAACTCTTCTAAATCCAAGCGAAAATTATGAGATTAGTATAGGATTTAGAAAAGCAGATTTAAAACAGATACTGCATGAATATACAGTTAATCCGTCAAATGGAAAAGTTGTAATCAATGACAATGCATTAGTTATTAATAAAATACTTCCCAATATCGATATGAGATATAAATTTAGTGATAACGATCAGTTGAGATTTGGTTACTCAGAGACATATATCTATCCAGACTTTAGAGAGTTTTCATCTTCTGGGTATTTTCATCCGACTGAAGCGGCTACAGTTATAGGTAATCCAAACTTAACTCAAACAGATGTAACAAACTATGATTTAAGGTTCGAGCACTATTTCTCTGCTACTGAAGGTTGGTCAGCAGCACTCTTTTACAAGCAGCTAGATAACCCGATAGAAGATGTCTCACGCCCAACGACATCTCTGCCAATATACTCTTATGAGAACACAGAGTCTGCTATTGTATATGGTGCAGAGTTAGAGATATCTAAAAACTTAGACTTTATAGACAGCACACTTGAGTATCTGTATGCATCAACAAACTTTACATATACATCTTCTGATGTAACGCTCTCTGAAAAACAACAGGATGAGTTTACAAATAACCACCGTAAACTTCAGGGTTTGTCTCCAATAGTAGTAAATGCCAACTTAGGGTATGATGACACTAACGGAAGAATGATAAACTTATCTTACAACTACATGTCTGAGAGAATCAGAAAAGTTGGTTTAAAGAATGGTGTACAGGAGTACCAAGATCAGTTTGAGATTCCTCCTCATGTAGTAGATTTCACTTGGCAAGAGCGTCTTAAAGAAAATATGGATATGCAATTAAAGGTTAGAAACTTGCTTAACGGTGAAATAGAGTGGGTAGAGGGCAGTAACATTACTAAAAGATATAAGCTTGGTAGAAAGTTTGAAGTAAAACTTAGTTACAAATATTAAAGGGTTTAATTATAGTTGTATGTTAACATTTTGTAACCGTAATGATACATTAATGTTTTATACTAATAAAAAAAACAGGGGTTAGCCTTTTTATGAAAGAGCAAATATTAATAGTAGATGACGATAACGATATATTGGAACTATTAGAGTATTCTTTAACTTCTGCCGGTTATGACACTATAGGATTTTTAAATACTAAAAATGTAAAACAGGTGCTGCTTGAGGAGAAAATAGATCTAATTCTTATGGATAGAAACCTACCAGATATAGAGGGTAGTTTATATATTGAGATGCTAAGAAGTAAGAATATTAATATTCCTGTTATTTTTATATCTGCTAAAGATACAACAGAAGATATAGTAGATGGACTGATTAAGGGTGCTGATGACTATATAACAAAACCTTTTGATATGAAGGAGTTGATGCTTCGTATTAAAGCGGTACTAAAAAGATATAATCATGAATTTAAAGAGCAAAGCGATACTTTGCAATATAGAGATATGATACTGGATGTAAATATGCATAGAGTCAATATAGACTCGGTAGATATTGACCTAACAAAACTGGAGACAAAGCTATTACAAACTATGATACAAAATAAGGGAAGAGTTCTCGATAGGGACTACTTGCTAAAGCATGTTTGGAAAGAGTCGGCTAATATCCATAAAAAAACAGTTAATGTTTCTATGAAAAGGCTAAAAGAGAAAATAGATCCCTCAAGAGACAAAGATTATATTAAGACAATTCGTTGTATTGGTTACCTCTTATCATAGAGCGTAAGTTATACGCCCTGCCAATCAATAAAAGTCTGTTTTTAAATATTTACTACTCTGCAAAACAGAACAACTTTTATATTGTGCTATAATGTGATAAAAAAGATAAGGTAGCTGCAGTGCAGATAAACTTTAAGTACTCATTAGTTAGTTGGATGATTCCCCTATCTTTGATAGTGTTGCTTATTTCAACAAGTGTAAACTTCCACTATCTTGTCTTTCATGCATTTGCTGAATATTTTGCTGTTTTTGTAAGTTTAGGAATCTCTTTAATAACATACTACACATACTCTTTTACAAAAAATAGATATTTACTCTTTCTTGGACTTGGTTACTTTTGGGTTGCACTATTAGATATTTTTCATACTCAGACATATGCCGGAATGCATCTATATAATCTTCAAGGCTCAGATACATCAATAACGTTTTGGATTTCTGCTCGTGTTTTTGAAGCATTAGTACTATTTACAGCTCCATTCATGAGGTATAGAGAGTATAAAAAATCTATAGTAACCATTCTATTCTCCATTATTACCGCAGTTATAATCATTATAGCTATGAGTTTTCCTCCAAAAATGTTAATTCCGGGAGAGGGATTGACAATATTAAAAGTAGGGTTGGAGTATTTTGTTATTTTCATCTTGCTTCTCACGCTTTATATAAATAAAAAATATGAGAGTGAGTTTAGCAGAGTTATAAAACAGGCTATGAAGTATAGTGTTGTTTTAACTATTTTAGCAGAGGCATCTTTTACATTGTACGTTGATGTTTACGGCATAATGAATGTGCTAGGACATATTTTTAAATTCCTCTCATTTTGGGTACTTCTGCAAGCCATTATAAGAACATCACTTGAAGAACCGTATGCCTTAATGAGACAAAATGCTACAACCTATGAAGCTATCCCGTATCCTGCAATTGTTGTAGATATACATGGAGTTGTGAGACAGGTTAACGAAGTTGCCTGCAGAATAATAAACAGAGAAAAATCGGCTATTATAGGCGGTAGGAACCATGACTTATATCATCCAAAAAGTATTGATGAAGAGTCATGTCCTGTTTGTCAATCGATACTTAGTGGCGAAGAGTTGGAAGATTGTATTCTTACAGAGAGTGGAGTAGAAACAGTACAACAATACTCTGTTCGTCCAATATACAGCAGTGAGGATAATGTTAACGGGATGGTTCAAGTTATTATTGACATTACGAATGTTGTATTACTGGAGAAGTCTCTTGTAAGCCAGTATAGACTGCTTCAAAATATTATCGATACAATACCTATTAGAATTTTTTGGAAAGATAGAGATGGTCGATATTTGGGAGCTAATAACCTCTTCGTTGAAGATGCAAAACTAAGCTCGGTGGATGAGTTGATAGGCAAAAGTGATTATGAGCTTGTCTGGGGAAAGACAGAAGCACAAAAGTATATAGATGATGACAACTATATAATGAGAACAGGAGACTCTAAGCTTCAGTTTGAAGAGACGCAATCTGGAGAAAACTCTGAGTTAATTATACTCTCAACCTCTAAAGTGCCGCTAAAAAACCAAAAAGGCGAAATAATAGGAGTACTCGGCACTTATGAAGATATTACAAAAAGAAAAACTCTTGAAGCAAGAGTTGAAACACAAAAAGAAGTTCTGAAATACCAGTCTCATTATGATGCATTGACCAACCTCCCTAACAGAGTCTTACTGCAAGATAGATTGGTTAATGCAATAAACAGTGCTAAGGAGAGAAAGAGTGAATTTGCTCTTCTTTTTATAGATCTTGACCAGTTTAAACAGATTAATGACACTTTGGGACATAAGGTTGGAGATGAGGTTCTAAAAGTATTTACATCTAGACTTAAAAACTCAATTTCCAAAGAGGATACCTTGGCTAGAATCGGAGGTGATGAGTTTACTATTATATTAGAGCATATTCACTCTCCAGAGAGTGCTTCTGCATTGGCAGAAATGATTATAGAGAATGCAAAACATCCTATAACAACTACTACCGGACAAACTCTATATATATCTTCTAGTATCGGAATTAGTCTCTATCCTCAAGACTCTGAAGATATGTATGATCTGTTAAAGTATTCAGATAGTGCAATGTACAAGGCAAAAGAGGAGGGAAGAAATCATTTTCAATTTTACTCTCCAGAGATGACGCAAGTTGCCATGAACAAAGTAGTTATACAAAATGACTTGATAGAGGCGATAAAAAATGAAGAGTTTGTAGTCTATTATCAGCCTCAAATAGATATTGCAAATGATAAAGCTGTTCTAAGTGGCTTAGAAGCGCTGGTGAGATGGGAACATCCTACACTAGGACAGATTTCGCCATATAAGTTTATTCCTATAGCTGAAGAGACCGGTATGATTGTAGAGCTTGATAGATTAGTAATGAAAATTGCAATCAATCAAGTCGTGCAATGGCATAAAGAGGGCTTGAATTCAGGAAAATTATCTTTAAATCTGGCAATGAAACAGCTTCGCCAGAATGATTTTATACCTATGGTTAAGAAAATCATAGAAGATAGTGAATGTGCAGATAGAAAATATTTATCATTTGAGATAACAGAGAGTGATTTAATGACTAACCCTGAAGCATCTATTGAAAAGTTGAACATACTTAAAGAGTTGGGTGTTGAAATAGCTATTGATGACTTTGGAACAGGATATTCATCACTCTCTTATCTAAAGCGTTTACCTGTGAGTAAGTTGAAAATTGATCAATCATTTACCCGTGGCATTCCAGAAGATAAGGATGATGTGGCTATTGTCAAGGCAATAATATCACTTGCAAAGAGTCTTAATTTGAAACTTTTAGCTGAGGGTGTCGAGACAGAGAAACAAAAAGAGTTTATGCATGAGAATGGTTGCCATGAGATTCAGGGATATCTTTATGCAAAACCTATGCCCTGTGATGAGACAGGAAAATTTATAGCTAGATACCAATAAGTTGAGAGTTTTATGTCTAACAAAAAAGAGGTTATAATTATCAGTAAATAACACTATAGGATATTACATATGTCTAAAATATCTACATTTAATAAAGAGTCTCTTGATTATCATGAACTCCCTCAACCCGGAAAAATATCTGTTGAAATTACTAAACCTATATTGACACAAAAAGATTTATCTCTTGCGTATACCCCAGGTGTTGCAACTCCTTGTTTGGCAATAGAAAAAAATCCAGAAGATGCTTATAGATATACGGCAAAAAAGAACTTAGTTGCAGTTATATCAAACGGGACAGCAGTTTTAGGTCTAGGCAATATTGGAGCATTGGCTTCAAAACCTGTTATGGAAGGCAAAAGTGTACTATTTAAAGGTTTCTCAGGGCTTGACAGCTTTGATATAGAGATGGATACAGAGAGTGTAGATAGGTTCTGTAGTGTTGTAACAGCCATTGCACCTACATTTGGTGGAATAAATCTAGAGGATATAAAAGCACCTGAGTGTTTTGAAATAGAGAGACGACTTGTAGAGGAGTTGGATATCCCGGTTATGCATGATGACCAACATGGAACAGCTGTTATTTCCAGTGCCGGCATTATTAATGCATGTAAAGTTACACATAGAAAAATTGAAGACTTAAAGCTCATTGTTGTTGGGGCTGGAGCTGCCGCAATATCATGCGCAAGACTCTATCGACATCTTGGTGCCAGAGAGATATACATGTTAGACTCAAAAGGTATTGTTCATAACGGTAGAAGTGATTTGAACGAATATAAAAGAGAGTTCAGTTCTCCTCGTTATATGACACACTCAGAAGTCTTCAACTGTGCCGATGTAGTTGTAGGACTATCTCGTCCAGGAACATTCAGTGTAGAGGATATTAAATTAATGGCAGACGAACCTATTATTTTTACCTTAGCAAACCCTACACCGGAAATCTTTCCTGATGAGGTGAAAAAAGCAAGACCAGACGCAATCATAGCAACCGGCAGAAGTGATTTTGATAATCAAGTGAACAATGTTCTAGGTTTTCCGTTTATTTTTAGAGGGGCTATGGATGTTAGAGCTAAGATTATAAACATCGAGATGAAGTTAGCCGCTGCCTATGCGCTTGCAAATCTTGCACAAGAAAAAGTACCGCAATACCTTAATAAGATATATGACAAAGAGATAGAGTTTGGTAAAGATTATATAATCCCTAAACCATTTGATAAAAGACTTATAGTGGAGGTCTCTAGTGCAGTGGCCCTTGCGGCCGTAGAGAGTGGATCATCTGCTGTGAAGAATTTTGATATAGAAGTTTATAAAAAAGAGTTGTCAAAAATATTAGAGTAGTTGAGCTTATAGAGCTTTTGAGGACTCTTTATAAAATTTCGCAAGCCCTTTTTTAGCTTTTATATCAAGTTCATAAGAGATATATTGCAAATATTTCAGTATATCTTTTGGCGAAACATCTGTTCTTAGAGAAGCTTGTTTTAAAATATATTGCGGAATTTTTACTTTTCGTTTTAAGAAGTTTATTTGGACTCTTTCATAGAGTTTTTTATCTTTATGAAAGCAGAGTAGAGCAAATACAAAAGGCAGTTTGTATCTTCTATTCCACTCCATAGCTAAATCAATATGCGGTCTATTCTCAATATAATATCTGAGTGCTTTATCTCCTATGATAACCTCACCTTGAATATTTAAAACATGAGCGAGAACATTTGAAGTTGCTGATTCGACATCAGTAACATCTTTTATATGTGGAATTACCAAGACACTCAAAACCTCTTTTTTGGCAACTATCCCTAAGTCTACATGCTGATGTTTTTTTGCCATGATACTTGAGATAAAGGCTGCATCAACTCTGCGAGAGAGAAATTTTTTATTTATCTTTGCCGGAACACCGCGTTTGTAGTGCATACTAACACTCTGTTGGCTACTTTTCGTAAAACGCTTCATAAAAACATGAAATGGTAAAAGATTTAGATACTCTATTTTTCCAAAAACCAAGCTTGTCTCCAAAAATATTATGTCTGAAATTATACACGCCTTAGCTTATCTTAGATATAATCCTAGAAATAAATTAGCTTTAACCGCCTTAGCGGTGCTAGCGAGGTAAAAGGGACTTTCTCACAGAGAGTGCAGAGCCGAGGTTCATTTTACTAGATGCCCTTGAGGGTATGAAATAAAATTGAGGAAATATTTTGGTAAGAGTAGAGTTTTTAGGGCCGATACAAAAAGAGCCTTTAGAGTTAGAGATAACAAATTTAAATGAGCTGGCAAAAATATTACAAGATGATAAAAATATGCAAGAGTGGTTGGAAAACTCTGCTGTTGCAGTAAATGACACACTTGTCTCTAGCAGAGACCTAGAGTTGAGAGATGGTGATAAAATTGCTCTTCTTCCTCCTGTTTGCGGAGGTTGAGTAGTGCTTTATTTGTATGATGGTTCCTTAGATGTAGCTAGAATTTTAAAAGAGTGGTATGAGCAGGAGGAGATGAGTAATTATGGGGCATATATCCCTTTTGTCGGAACTGTAAGAAGCGAGGATGAGATAGAAGGGCTTAGTTTTGACATCTATGAGCCAATTCTTGAGAATTGGTTTAAGGGCTGGGTTGAAAAAGCAAGAGAGAGGGGTGCAATTATCAAAATGGCACATAGTCGAGGAGATGTTAAAGTTCATGAGTCCTCTTATATTGCCGCAGTTTTTTCACCAAAACGCAGGGTCGCATTAGAGTTTATTGATGAGTTTGTAGAGGACTTTAAAGCATCAGCCCCTATTTGGAAGTATGATCTGAAAAATGGAGAAAGAATTTATGCACTTGATCGCTCAACAGCAATAAAAGGTAGTGGTCTTTTAAAAGAGCAGTAGTTTTACTTTACTAAAACTGTATTAGAAATATAAGGAATATTTTAAAATGAGTCTATTATCTTACGAAACAAGCCAAAATATGTTGGAATTGCTACATGTAAACTCTTTAAGAACAGAAAATGTGCCACTTAGTGCATCTCTTGGAAGGGTATTAGCCGAAGAGATAGTAGCACAATATAATGACCCTCAGTTTCCCACTGCTTCGATGGATGGATATGCCGTACTCCATAGTGATTTAGAGAGCAAAAGTATAACTATACTTGGAGACAACCCAGCAGGGCACGAGGAGACACGAGTTCTTAAAAGCGGGGAGTGTATTAAAACATTTACAGGTTCTATGATGCCTCAAGGGGCTGATACTCTTATTCAGATAGAGAACGTAAGAGTAGAGGATAAAAAAATTATTATACAAAAACCTGTAGCAAAAGGTTCATCAGTTCGTTTAATAGGCGAAGGGTATAAGGCTGGAGATGTACTTATCAAAAAAGGTACAAAGATAGGATTTGCTCAGATTGGGGTAATGGCAGGACTCAATAAGGTTATGGTGCAAGTTGCGTTAAAACCTCGTGTTGCAGTTATATCTACAGGTAGTGAGATTTTAGACCTTGGTGTAAACAGCGATAACCCGGCTCAAATTAGAAGTTCAAATAACTACACTTTAGCTGCACTGTTTGAGCAGGCCGGAGCTCAAGCTCTGCAGCTTGGGACTGTTGGAGATGATAGAGACTCTATTATGCAGACATTTGACAGTGCTCTTGATTATGCTGATATATTAGTAAGTACAGGCGGAGTAAGTGTTGGGGATTATGATTTTGTTAAAGATATAATTCCTCGTCTTGGAGCAGAGGTTGTTTATAAAGGTGTAGCAATCAAGCCCGGTAAGCATATACTTGTAGCACAAAGAGCAGATAGGTTTGTTGTAGCACTTCCCGGTTTTGCATACTCATCTACCGTTACAGCAATACTCTATGTACTTCCCTTAATAGCTAAGATGCTGGGTCGTGATAGTGCTTACAAAACCGTAGAGGCAAAATTAAGCGAAAATTTTAGAAAAAAAAGCAAATTTACAGAGTTTACGGCATGTAACGTAGTGATAGAGGATGGTGAGTATTTTGTTGATTTTAAGAGTAAAAAAGTTGGAAGTTCAGCAATATTGACAAATATGCTAGACTCAAGTGGTTTGATGGTAACAGGGGAGGAGGATGGGAATCTCTCTGAGGGCACCTTTGTTAATGTTATACTGCTGGATACTTTTTAATTTTTATACTAGTTTTATCATATAATAGGTACACTTACTTAAAATATTTTATAAAAAGAAGGCAAAATGAAAAGAGTTATTCTTATTATTCTTACTGTTGTAGGATTGTTAAAAGCTGATGAAAATGTATTAAAAGTTGTTCTTAATCTAACAACTTCGGATGTAGATAAGTTTGAGAGAAGTATTCTGCAAGGTATCGCTATAAATAAAGCTTATTACGAGAGTAAATTTAAAGAGCTAGATGTGATTGCTGTAGTACATGGCGGTGCATATAAGTTTTTTATAAAAGATCTCTCCTCTTCGGAGTATAAATATGACCAAGCAGTTTTAGAAGTACAAGATAACTTCAAGAAACGTCTTAAGTCGATTAGTGACACCTATGGAGTTAAGTTTTTAATGTGCAAGGCTGGAATGAACAAACATAAAATTAAAGAAGAGGATGTCTATGACTATGTCAAAGTTATTCCAAATGCGATGATAGGCTTAATAGATGCACAAAATAACGGATATGCTTATATTCCTGTTGAGTAGATAATCTTTTTATATGATAAAGAAGTTATTACCGACATTCACTTTTATTATAAGTGTGATAATACTAGTTATAATCTATTTTAAGGGTGCTATTAAAGAGCAGGAGATTGATTTTATTTTAGATAAGTCTGCCTTGACACTCGAAGCTCAGCTAAAAGATGATAAGATAAAATCTCTGAACTTAGCTATCTCCTTATCTAAAAACGATAGTTTAATTGATGCATTAGAAAATGATGATGAAGATTTAGGCTATAAGATACTCTCAGATATTATGAATACAATAAAGGTAAATACCAATATTGTTATAAAAACACAGATAATTACGAGTGATTATCATATATTTGCCCGTAGTTGGGATGATGTTTATACCGGAATGCCTCTAGAAGATTACAGAACTGACCTTGACTATTTTAAAACTCATACTAACCCGCGTTCCTCTATAGAAATTGGCAGGATGTTAAGTCTTAAAACAACTGTCCCTATATATAGACATGGCTTTTTATTAGGTTTTATAGAAGTGGTCAGTTTTTTTGATTCTATTACAGATGTCTTTAGAAATATGGGACTTGACCTATATGTTTTAATGGATGATAAATATTTTGATATAGCAGTCTTTATGCAGGAAAACACTATTGTAGATAAGTATATCGTTGCAAACAGAAACTACAACCCCAATAATATATACACTCTCAACAAGATTGATTTTAAGGCACTCAAAGTAAACCGTATTTTACATGTGGGGGATAAATATATATTTTATGAGAATATGTATAATGGAGATGCAAAGCCTATCGGTATATTCGTTTTTGTCTTAGCTCAAAAGTATTTAAACTTTTTTAAAGAAGATAAAGATGAAGCTGCTTTCATCATTAATATAACCAGAAACAATCTCTATGATGTTGTTAAAGAGAATCGACATAAAAATATACTAAACTATGACTATAATATTAAATCATTACTCTACCTGAGAGATAGTGTGGCAAAAGAGGATAGAAAACAGTATATGGATGTAATGTATAAAAAATTGGATAAATATACTAAAGATGAGCTAATACAATTAATGCTGGACCAGAAAGTTATAAATAAAATAGATGGAAAGATAAAATGAAGATTTTACTATTAGAAGATGAATACTCTTTAAGAATAAGTATTAAAGAGTTTCTAGAGGATATAGATTATGAGGTTGATGATTACTCAGATGGAGTTGAAGCATTTGAAGCGATATACTCTAAATCTTATGATCTGCTTCTTCTTGATGTAAATGTACCATCCATGAATGGATTTGATTTACTGCAAGCTATACGAAAAGATGGCAATAAAACGCCTGCTATATTCTTAACCTCTATGGTTGATATGCAAAATTTAAAAGAGGGATACAAAAAGGGTTGTTGTGACTATATTCGCAAGCCTTTTGATCTATATGAGTTAGAGTTACGAATAAATCAGGCATATAGAAGTTTTTACCTTGATGACAGCGAGTTAATAGAGCTTGGAAACAGTGTAGTCTATGACATGACTAGAGGCAAGTTAACGGGCAATAGCACCGAAATAGTGCTTAGAAAAGCAGAAAAAGATATTTTAGAACTCTTGATAAAAAACAGGAACAGCGTAGTCTCAATGCAGATGTTTCAAGATGAGATATGGGGAGAGTATGTAGAACCGGCGACCATTAGGGTTCAAGTAAACAATCTACGACAAAAACTTCCAGAATCAGTTGTGCAAAATCGACGAGGAATGGGATATATAATTGAACGATAACAGCTATGGTCTTATGTATGCATACATATATACGGGACTAATAACAATTATTTTATTAGTACCTCTTTTTCTCTATACCGTACAGATGAAAAATATTCATGATATACAAAATGAACTGCACTTAAAAGATAAGGCATACCTTATTATAAAGATTATGCAAGAGTATAATCAAAATGATGAGTATTTTGATTATCCTAGGTTTAATACTTTTAAGTCAGGTCTATATGACTTTCAGCAAAAAAAGATATTCTCCTTGATTGAAAAGCCGATAAAACATTTTAAAGAGGGTTATTATATAGATGACGATGATGAGGCATATTTAATTACTAATCTGCCTCAAGGGAGATACTTTAATGCTAAATATCTAGTTGTTAACAACCAGCTCTCCTATTATGAAGTATATGAAAAGTCTATGTTTATTCTTCTCTCCATTGCTGTAATAGTATTTATACTGAGTCTGCTGTTTTTAAACCGTTTTGCTAAACCTTTTAAGCAGGTGAATGAAAAACTGGATAATTTCATAAAAGATTCCATTCATGAGATTAATACCCCTCTGTCCATCATTAATGTAAATATAGACCTTTATAATAGAAAGCACTTGCCTAATAAATATATGCAAAGAGTTAAGGCAGCCTCCAAAGTCCTATCTAATATATATGATGATATAGATTATCTAATCAAACATGACAGACTGGAGTTTGAAAAAGAGTCAATTAACATGGCGGAATTTTTGCAAGAACGTATAGAGTATTTTACAGAGGTAGCATCTATGAAGAATATTACGCTCGTTAGTGATATTCAAGAGAATATATATTTAGATATGAATACAAAGCAGTTTCAAAGAGTTGTAGATAACAATATCTCTAATGCAGTTAAATACTCTTATGAGGAGAGTATTGTAAAGATAAGTTTAAATATCCAAGATGACATCTGTGTTTTATGCTTTAAAGACTACGGTATTGGTATAGAAAATACTAGTAAGATATTTAGTCGTTACTATCGTGAAAACAAGGAAACAGGGGGGTTTGGGATAGGTCTAAACATAGTTAAGTCTATTATAGATAAGGTTGGAATAGAACTTGTTATAGACTCTACACCTAAAAAAGGAAGTGCTTTTACCTACAAGTTTCCTTCTGCTATTGTGTCAATAAATTAAAATTACAAATTTTTTTTAAGTAAACATATAGATTTTACACAAATTTTACACTCTCTTTGTTAAACTTACTACTGAAATTATTAAGGAGGAACACGAATGAAGAAAAGTTTGATGATGTCATTATTGCTTGGAGCTTCACTTTTTGCTACTGATTACAGTAGTGTAATTGAATCACCAGATGCAAGTAAGATAATTGCAAAAGATATATTAGCTCCGGCAACGGTTTATAAAATGCCTGCTGGTTGTATATCGACAGACGCTGACGTTATTGCTAGGGGGTCTTTTATATTCCATAACCTAAATGGAAAAAAAGCTAAGAAAAACCCACCTGCTGGACTAAGCAGAAAAAATGCTAAAGGCAAGAATAAGCAGTATGGAAATTGTGTTGCATGCCATAATATAGAAGGTGCAAAGGGTGGCGGAAATATTGGTCCTGATTTGACTGCTTATAACAAAATGTTTGTAGCAAGTGGAATAAGAGACAACCAGTTTGTGTATCAGAAGATTGCTGATCCTCGTATTGATAATAAAGATACACACATGACAATTAACTTAACAACTAAGTTATTCAACGAAAGAGAAATATGTGATATAACTTCATATGTTGTAGCACCAAAATAAATAAAGGAAACTAAACAATGCAAAGAAGAGATTTTTTAAGAAAAATAGGGGCAGGAGCAGCTGTATCTGTTGCAATGCCAGCTATGACTTTTGCTGCTGATGCAAAAAAACCAACAGGTCCAAATGGACTTTCATATAAGAAAGCAGTAGAAGCTGTTACAGGCGGTAAATCTGCTAAAACATCTTCAAAGGTTAATTTAAAAGTACCGGAGATTGCTGAGAATGGAGCTGTTGTTCCTGTTACAGTTACAGTAGATAGCCCTATGACAGATGCTGATTATGTTAAAGCTATACATGTTTTTGCTACTAAGAACGGTAACTCTCGTTGTGTTGATGTTCATTTAACTCCTGCAAATGGAAAAGCTATGTTTGCAACTCGTATTAAACTAGGACAAACTCAAGAAGTTGTAGCACTAGTAGAGTTGAGTAACGGTACATTCTTAACGGCTAGTCAAAGTGTTAAAGTAACAATTGGTGGATGTGGTTGATTAGATTTTCATATCAACAACAGTAAAAAAATAAATAAATAAAGGATTTAAGAATGGGAAAAAGAAAATCACTAATTAAAATTAAGCCAAAGAAATACAAAGACGGCGAAGTCGTTAAAGTAAGTTTTATGGTTATGCATCCAATGGAAACTGGTATGCGAAAAGATAAAAAAACTAAAAAGATAGTTCCTGCTGAGTATATCAAGAACGTAAAATTTGAGTACAACGGTAAAGTTGTTACTACAATGAACGTGTGGGAAACACTATCTGTAAATCCAGTATTTACTACATATATGAAAATTGATGGAGCTGGTTCTCTGAAAGTTACATATACAGATAGTAAAGGTGAAGTTGCTGAAAAAAGCAAAAAGATTAAACCAAAAGGATAATCGATGAAAAAAGGTATTAAAATAGTATTATCTATTGCGCTCCTTTCATCACTATCTTTCGGGGGTGAACAGTTTGCAATGAGTGATGCTGATCGTGCAATGTACGCTGAAATGCTAGAGAATAACCCGGCAGATATCATGGTTGAGAGTGGTGCTGAGTTACTAGAGTATATGGGCGGCGATGCTGGGCTTGCGAAGTATTTAGGGGTTAGTGAAGATGAGTTGCCGGCATATATTGCAGGTTTTCCTCGCTATATTAAAAAGTTTGATATGGTTGTTGGTGTAGATCAAGTTCTACAAGCAATGATGCATGATGGTGGTCACAAACCATTGAAATTAAAAAGTGGAAACATGTTTGATATGTCATCATATGTTAAGTCAATAGCAAATGATGAAAAAATTAATATTGATATACATGCAAATCCACAGATGGAAGAGGCTTACGCTTTTGGTAAGAAAGTATTTGAAACTAAGCGTGGCGGAAGAGGTTTAGCTTGTCTAAGTTGTCATAGTCCTGATATTATTGGTGGAGTTCTTAGAACACAACCACTGCCGGATTTAACATCTAAAGGTGTAGCAGTTGCTGCTACTTGGCCAGCGTATAGAATGACTAAGTCATCTCTAAGAACACTACAACGCCGTTTTCAGGGTTGTATGAAAAATGCACTTTTAGCTGTTATTCCTCTTGGTTCAAAAGAGATGGTGGCAATGGAAGTATATTTAACACATGAGGCTAAAGGTAGAGCTATTGCTGTTCCTGGTTTAAAAAGGTAGGAATGAAGAATGGATATATCTAGAAGAGACTTTATGCATATTGCAGCAATTTTTGGGCTAGGTGCAGCTACTGTTGGCTGTGCAGACCAAAAAACACCTGCTGAACTATCGCTTGAAGACATTTACGCATTTGAGGCAAAGGGAAATTTCTCTTTGCTGCACATGTGTGATTTACACGCACATATTAAACCACTGTACTGGAGAGAGCCGTCTACTTTGATTTCTGCTCCAAACTTAGTGGGTACACCTGGTTTTTTATGTGGTGAAGCTTTTGCAAAACATTATGGATTAGAGCCAAGTTCACTTGATGCTTACTTTGATACTTATATGGATTTTGAGACATTAGCTAAGAAATTCGGTAAGATGGGTGGAATCGCTCATATCAAAACTGTTCTTGAGCATATTAGAAAAGAGAGAGGAAAAGATAATGTTCTATTCCTTGACTCTGGAGATACATGGCAAGGTACAGGTGTTGCATTAAAAACTGGTGGTGAGGCTATTGTTAAAGCACAAAACTACTTAGGTGTTGATGTAATGGTAGGACACTGGGAGTTTACATACGGTAAAGAGCGTGTTAGAGAGCTTATTAAGATGCTTGATGCTACGTTTGTTACTCAAAACATTATCGGTAATGATCCATTCTCAGACGAGTATGAAGAGCTTATTTTTGAGCCATATACGATTCAAGAGAGAGGTGGAGCTAAGATAGGTATAATAGGTCAATCTTTCCCATTCACATCAACTGCCAATCCAAAAGAGTTTACAGAGGGCTGGAGTTTTGGTCTAAGACTAGACACTTTGCAAGAGTATGTAGATGAGTTAAGAAAAGAGCATAAAGTTGATTGTGTTGTTGTTCTGTCACATGATGGATTTAGTGTTGATCAAGAAGTTGCACGTCAGGTTAATGGAATAGACTTTATCTTAAGTGGGCATACACATGACCCTTCACCAAAGCCTATTACCGTTAATGGAACAGTTATTGTTATAGCTGGTAGCCACGGTAAGTATATTGGTAGATTAGATGTTGATGCTAAAGATGGTAAAGTGCTTGATTATGAGTACAAGCTTATTCCAATTGCATCAAATATGATTCCAGCTGACCCTGCAGGTGTAAAACTGGTTGATGAACTCTATGCACCGTTTGCTAAAGAGTTTAATGAAGTGTTGGGACAAACAAAAAACACTCTTTATAAAAGAGATACTTTTTTCTCAACTTTTGATCAGCTGATTAATGATGCTATTATGGATGAGATGAAGTGTGATATATCTTTCACACCTGGTTATAGATGGGGAACAACTGTCCTAGCCGGTGATGATATTTTAATGGATAATGTATATGAGATGTGTGGAATTACATATCCGAATGTATATACATTTGAGTTAAAAGGTAAGAATATAGCAACACTTTTAGAAGATATTGCCGATAATGTATTCAATGCTAATCCGCTCTATCAGCAAGGTGGTGATATGAGTCGTCTTGGTGGTATTACATATGATATAGCAGTATCTAATAAAGCAGGTGAAAGAATTTCTAAATTGATGGTTGGTGGTAAACCTATCGATTTAAATAAGACATACATCGTGTCATCTTGGGGTGGTAATTTACAAAAAGCTGGTTCTAATCTTCAAAAAGATAAAATCAGACCTGTATATGACATTACAAGAGACTATATTAAAAGACAAAAAGTTGTTGACGTCAGTAACAAGGGGAATGTTACTTTAGTTGATTACGATTGTGGTTGCCCGGTTAAGGGTTCGAGAAGCTGCTAAGCAGCTTCCATTTTATAAAAAGGGATTAAATATGAAAATATCAAAACTAAGTATAGCAGCGTTTACAGTTATAGCATTGGCTTCATCAGCTCAAGCAACACTTAAGTCGGAAAAAGTTACTTTAAAAGGTAATATGCAAGTTAAGTTTAATAAACTGCCAGGATCAGTAGATACTTTTAAAAAGGCGTTTAGTGAGGGTATGTTTTATGGTCGTTTGAGAGCAAATGCTTTTTATTGGGACTGGGATGAAGAGAGTTCTAAAAGCCAAGATAACAGAAATATGGGTATTGGTGCTAGTTTGATATATAAGTCTGCTCCATTAAACGGTGTAAGTGGTACTGTTGGTTTATACACATCACAAAACCCAGGTTTCCGTATGGATAAAGATGAAGTTGGTTTTTCAAAAGCTGGTAAGGATACATTCAGCCGTAATCAAGTCAAAAATGGTGGTGGTTTTGACGGTGATTATGGTATGACTGTTCTTGGTCAAGCATACTTACAGTATGATATAGCTAAAACAAGTTTCAAACTTGGTCGTCAAATGTTTGAGACAGTTTTTACAAAATCAAATGATACGAAAATGATTCCTAATACTTTTGATGGTGTAACAGCTACTATAAAAGATATTCCTAAGACTACAGTAAAGTTAGCATACTTTGCTAAACAAAAACTTCGTGATCATACATCAGCACACGATGTATTAGCATTTGATCCATCTAATTCATGGAGTGAAAATGATGATTCAGCTATAAACAAATCTTTAACGGTTGATAAGATCGGTACAGATAATGAGTTAATTGTTGCGTCAATTACTAATAAGTCTATCAAAAACTTAAAAGCAAATGTTAGTTTTGCTATGGTTCCGGATGTAGTTAGTAATCTTACTGTAGAGGCTCACTATGCTATCCCTGTTGGTGGTGACTGGAAAGTTGTTCCAGGTGTTAGATATATGGAGCAGATGGATGATTTAGACTCAACTACTGCTGTTGCATGTTTAAAAGGAGCAAGTAAGGCTCAAGGTTATGATGATGCAAACAGTCTAGACTCTAACCTTTTAGCTCTTAGACTTGATGTTAAGAATAAAGCATTTTTAGGTCGTCTTGGTTACTCTAGAATTGCTGATGAAGCAGATATTATTGCTCCATGGAGAGGGTTCCCTACTGGTGGATTTACTCGTGCAATGGCACAGTATAACTGGTATGCGGATACAAAAACATATATGTTAAGACTTGGATATGACTTTGGTAAGGCAGATTTAATCCCTGGTTTCAGTATTATGGGTCGTTATGCGATTCAAGATTTTGACGAAAGTAAAACTTCTATCGCAGCTGATAGCAATGTAATTCACATTGATGCTCGTCAAAATATCGGTAAAGAGATGGAGCTTAAGTTAAGACTTGGTTTTGTTGATGCAGATGAAAAAGGTGGCAAAGATGCTTCATACAATGAGTATCGTGTTGAATTAAACTACTTCTTTTAAGAAGTAGTTTCAAAAGGTTACTTTCGGTATATTTCTTTGTAATTCTCTCCTGTTTTCTCCAAGAAAATTCTAAAAAAGTGTATGCTACTACATATTTCTTTTTTAGAGTACCAAAAGTAATTATGCAATATGCATTATAAAATTTATAAGTTGTAGTTTTTCTAATGTATATAAACAGTTGAAAGTAGAGTTGTGTCAAGAGTTGTTATAGTTTTATTATTTACTTTTTTTAGTTTACATGCAGTAGAGTGGAAAACGTATGAAGAGGCCCTAAAGTTACAAAAAAAAAGTTCTAAGATTATAATGATTGACGTTATGAGAAGCAACTGTCACTTTTGTATAGACATGTGTAGAGAAGTCTTTGGAGATAAAAAGATGTCTGCATGGCTTGAAGAGCGATTTATACTAGTGAAATTAAACCTTGATACAGATGCTGTCCCTCTTGATATAGAAGTCAGCATGACGCCAACATTCTTCTTTGTAGATAAAAATCAAAAGATAGTTAAAAAAATACCCGGTGCTTGGAATATAGAAGATTTTAAGTCACTTACCCAAAAAATCAAAGGAGAGTAGATGATTAAGTATATGTTGATGATGCTCGTTTCAATATCCTTTTTATTAGGTGATACAGAATTTGTGGAGCCAAAACCATCTATCTTAGAACCAAGAAAGATAGTTTTTTCCATAAGAAGTGCAGATGATTTTGAAATAAACCATGTACTTGGTACTGCAAATAATGTGTTAAAATTCTACGGTCCAGAGAATGTGAATATGCGTATTATTGCTTACTCTAAAGGTATTAAAACACTACTTAAAAGCGAAAAAAAGATAGCTGCCCGTGTTGAAGCACTTATGCAGATAGATGTTGAGTTTGTTGCATGTGGAAATACAATGAGAACGAAGAATATTAAAAAAGAAGATCTCATAGACGGAGTTGAAATAGTAACAGCTGGCGTTGTTGAGATTGTTGAACGCATTAAAGGCGGATGGATTAATATTATTCCCTAAGGGAATACCAATTTCAAAATTAAAGGAAAAGAAATGAAAAAAATAGTTATTTTACTTGTTGCACTCTTAAGTGCTTCAATATTATCAGCAAAAGGTGATCTACATATGTTTGATGTAGATAATAAAGATGGTTCGATTACAACTAAACAGATTGAGCAAGCATTTGTAGACAATGGTTTTGGTATCGGTATAAACAGTAATATGAATAAACCGTTTATGATTCAGTTTAAAAAGACAGACTATAAGATATATACACTACTGACTGTATATCACAAAAAGACATCTTTTGAGCTAGTTAAAAAACACTCTGACTATGGTGTGTTTATGCCTATGGGTGTTGTAATCTATCAAAGTAAAAAAGAGGATACTCTTCATGTAGCAGTATTAACTACTGAAGCTCAGGAGAAGATACTTGGCTTTAACGATAAACTAATTAGCAGCATAGAGAAAGATGTTCTAGATGTACTCTCTAAAACTCTGCCAACTGCAAAACATAAACTTAGTGAAGATGCACTAAAGGAAGATACACCTCTTATTACTAAATATGAGTTAAATTTAGATGGTGAAGATTGGCAAGAGATGAGAGAAAACTTAATTATGAGTTTAGAGAATGGCTTTGAGCTTTATGGTTTTGTTGTTCCTAGCAAGCTAAGTGTAAATGAGAGTATTAAAGGTGATAGCCCATACGACTTTTACCAAACATACTCTATCTGTAAACTACCTGTTATATATACTGTATCTTTAACAACTCCAGAGGCTGGTGCTTTCGCTCCATGTAGTCTTATGATATACAAGAAAAAAGGTGAAGATAAGATTGTTCTTGGATTCCCTTCAGTTCACAACTGGATGAGCAGTGCAAAAGTACAAGATAAAGATGGCAAAGCTATTTTACTAAAAGCTCAAAAGCAGTTTGAAGCTATTCTTGTAGAAGCAACAGAAGAGTAAAAACAACTCTGTTATGCGGGGTTTACCCGCATAAATTGGCTGGGATTGGGAGTGTTAGAAATTTCGTGTCAGTCTGATAAAATACTATCAAGGACTGACAATGAACGAAGAAGTAGATTTTGATTTTGATGAGATCTTAGAAGAATTTAGAAGCGGAAAAAAACTTACAGGCA
>Ga0316207_10000925_pt1 | contig 40702 bp, 79 predicted proteins | sample 6weekpyrite_MG_FD_204943 | JGI IMG/M metagenome (GOLD analysis project Ga0316207, IMG submission 204943) | Microbial mat bacterial communities from mineral coupon in-situ incubated in ocean water Damariscotta River, Maine, United States -... | ecosystem: Environmental > Aquatic > Marine >... | reverse complement strand
ATATGATATTCAACCCATGTACGAATCAATAAAATCTGCATTTGAAGATCTAGATATATGAATAACGAAGAAAAAATAATAGAGCTACTAACATAGGGGGGGGTAATGATGGATTACAGCAGTGATTTTGAAATATTGTGGAAGATATACCCTCGCAGAAGCGGCGGCAATCCTAAACCTAGAGCCTACAAAGCATTTCAAGCGAGGCTTAAGGAGAAGGTCTTATACAGCGACTTACAGGCTGGGGTACTGCGCTACTATAATTACTGCAAAGGAATGGCGCAAATCGGCTCTCCTTACGTAATGCAGACAGCGACATTCTTTAGCGCGAACACTGAAAGCTGGACAGAGCCGTGGGAATTACCAAAGCCAGAAGAACCAAAACAAGATAGAAGTGGGTTCCCGCAAGGCTTCGACCCATCAAGACAATGCAGCAGCGGTGAGTCGATGGAGGCTTGCAAAATAAGAGCGTGGCGTGAATATGAAAGAAGCACACAAAAAAGCGTATGAATTGGGTATGTCAGGCATTAAGGATATTTTAAAGAGGTGATGTATGAATTTATATTTAATATCGCAAGACGTAAATGATAATTATGACACGTATGATTCCGCTGTTGTTGCCGCGAAGTCAGAAGGCGACGCAAGAAAGATAAGCCCTTCTGAATTTGTTACCCACGTTAAAGATGGTAAATGGATGTGGACTTACTCAGGCGGAAATAATATTGGTGAAGAATACGAAACCGAAACATCTTCTTGGGTTAGATTTTGTGATATTGATTGCATTAAAGTTGAATATTTAGGCAAAACAAAAAAGAAAGAGGTGTAATACTTGCTTCGTTTAATGCTGGTTAATTAATGATATTTTAGGAGGTAAGTGATGACTAAATATAAAGAAATGTATGAAACCGCAATAGTTAGGTTAGCTGATGCGTTTGGTGGATTACAAAAAGAAATCGAGCAGAAAGATAAAGAAGCGCAAAAAGACTATGATGATATGCGTAAATTTCAAGCTAAATATATTGCCTCTGACAACACAGTTATTGAGCTAAGAGCCCGTATAGCTAAGCTTGAGGACGCACTAAGACCATTCTCATATTTTGCATGCAGTCCTTTGGGTGAATGTGCTTGTGATAATTGTGAGGCAGCGAGACTGTTAAATAATAATGAAAACTAACAGGAAACAATTAAAAGGGTAAGAAAATGGAAAAGCCAAACGAATTAACAGATTATGACTTTAGAGATACATTACAGGTTCCTAGCGGGTACGACTTAGAAACTATCCCTGATTTAACCAGAGATAACTTTCAAACATTAATAGACGAGCATAACAAGCTTGTAAAAGCGTTTCATGAGCTATCTGAAATAGTTAAACATGCTGGGGTGATTGATTACGATGAAGATTAAAAGAATAAAAAAGCTAAAAGTAAACTGTTATGACTTTACAGTGAAATGGGAAAGCAAGCATGACGGCGCAAGCTTTAATTGTTATGATTTAACGATAGAAATAGGAACGAAAAACCGTAATGATAATGAATTGCTTATGCTTATTTGTCACGAGCTCATGGAGATTTGCGCTGTTGAAATGAATGTTAGATTTAGACGGCCTGACTGTGATAGTGATTATTTGTTTTCTTACGACCATAAACAGCATGAAACAATGATGAATATGTTTAGTGGTTTATTAAGTCAATTTTTGAGGTGAGGGAAAATGCCAGACTTTAATATGTGTACACAAAGCTTATGCCCTAACTCACACAGTTGCTATAGAGTTCAGGCTAAGCCTAGTGAACATCAAAGTTATTCAACGTTTATTTATGAATTAAGTACCGTGGGCGTTATTTGTGATTATTATATGCCGCTATATGAGATTAAAGTATCGAATAGTACAAAAAAGAAATGAAAGCTAAATTTAAAAAATTAGTTATCTTCGGTCTAGGGATTATTATCGGCGGTCAAGTCGTTTTAATGCAGCCTAAGCCAGAGATTAAAGTACATTGTTTTAAATACACCACAGAAACATTAAGCATGATGCATAGGGTTAAATGTCCTTGACTTTTTTATTTAACGCGCAACCTAGCGTTTCCTGTTTTGAAACAAGAAATTAATTTTTTTTCACGGCCTTCCGCCATAAATAAGCGCAAAACTGAGGCTGGCAGTCGTTCCCCGTAGGGTCAATATGCTTATCAATTAATTTTTGAATAAGCGACTCAGTAGGGTGTAATTTAGCTGCACGGATAAGGCCGTCTATGTCGTGGTAATCGTGAATAATCATAACTATACCTCTATAGTTAGTAATGCTTATATAGATAATAGGTTATGAGATTGCAAAATGCAAATTATTGTGAGTTTATGAGGGTTTTATTGGCTTACTTTAGATAGTCCTCGAAGCATGTCTTTTAAAATTCCCCATTTGAAATGAGCGCCCGGATCATATTTCTTTGAAACTTTGTAACCTTCGTTTTTATCCTGAAAATATTTAATCCTGTCAGGATAATTTTCGCGCCATTCTGCCCGTACTTCGTCATGGCCTTTTATCCAATCTAGAGAATAATTGTTAGCAGTCATATCTTGCGCTAAAACTTCGCCTAACTTTAGTATTTGATTGTATTCATATTCCCATGCAGAGCCTCCTATCAATGCATACCCATTTGTAAAGCTGTTACAATCTTCACGGCCGTTCATAATTGAATAGCCAGCATGATACTGTTTAAAGTTCTCCGGCACTAATTCTATATATTCGCCTTCACGGGTTATTAATCCCTTATACGATAATCTAATATTTTTTAAAATATCAATAGCGGTATTTACATTAAATGGATCATTAGGATTTACATTTTTCGCACTAATATAATGAATCACCGCACCATCTACGGTGATTCTATTTTTAGAGTAGCAATTAGATGGCAGCATTATGATTGAAACTCCGGCTGTCTATTTAGATTCTGAAAACCTCTTGACTCGTCTAGCCATATTGCATCATGTAATCCTAGTCTTAAATCTTCAAAAGCTTGTATTGTTACAGTTTTGACTCTTGGATTATAGGTTGCTGTGAGCTCACCATCTGTACGTGCCGGAAACGTCCATACATTAAAGCTTGCTTGCAAATCAGCTAATTCAATATTTCTTAATCGACTATAAGTAATTCCTAATGGAGTTGTGTTATCAACAAATACCGCGTTACCTACTTTAGACAAAGCTAATATTTCTGCTTGCTGTCTTACCGTTAAATTAGGTAGGTAGAATAACGCGATATACATTATACAACCTCGATTAAGTGTCTTGCTAAGAAGTCGTCCACATTGGCTGTGGTGGCTGTTATATCTTGTGCTTCAATTTCTATTAACTGTGTTGCTGCTGATGAAGTGATTATTTCTGTAACGGCTCCATCTGCTGAAAGAGCCGAAGACTTCGCGCCGCCAACAACTAATTTAAGGCTGCCTGTTGAATACCCCGACACAGCGCCTTTCGTTAAGTAATCGCCTGGCTTAATTGTGTTGGTTGAGGTTTGGTATAAGCCAGCATTTTGCGCTACAGTGGTTAATGCCGCCTTACCGCCTGAAATTGTAGCACCAACATCTTTTGTCCAGCTTACATCAGAGCTAAATTCGCCATTAGTAACATCGTCATCACCCAACCAACCAAGAGCAACAGTACCAGCATCATGCGTGATGTTTCTTTGCAGTGTATAGCGTGACCAATCGCTTGTGGCGAAATTATTAAGGAGGCAAGCTGAATCTGGCAATTCTTCTAAATAAAAATCACTAAATGAAGCTGTGCCAGCCCCGCCAGCAACGTCAAGAGTTATCTCGGTGGACGTTCCGGTAGCCTCAAAAGAAAAGCCAGCTTCACCGGATGCTAACGCACCTGTTGAGTATATTCCTGTTACCGTAATTTGCGGGGATTGCGTTCCTGTAGAAACATTAGATTTAACCGCATAGCTTTTTCCGGTAACTGTAGTGAAGGTCTTTTTTAATAGGTTTACATTAGTTCCGCGCGTTAAAGTAAGAAGCCCACCAGATACCGAGGCGGAATCACCTGCACCAAAATTCTCAGTCCAGTTAGCATAATCTGTGTCAAATGTATCTGTATATATACTTGTTATTGTAGTCCCGCGCGCTAACTGATAAAGATTAGAGCCTGAATCAAAAACGATGTTAGTTGTAACACCTGAAATAGTGTAGGAAAAAGAGAAATCTTGTCCAACAAAGAAATTAGCACCAGCACCGTTTTGGTTTAAATAACCCACCGATAATGAGCCTGTAGCGGTACAAATAAGTGTATGTTTTTTTCCGTCCTGATAAGCAGCTATACTTGCGCCATCTGCGACCGCTGTACCGTCTATAGTAGCAGTACAACCAACTAATTGTAATAAATTGCCCGCATCAAACTCAGCAGACATCGGTGTAGCGCTATGGCCGAAGAAAAACATTCTTGCGCCTGAGTTCGCTGTAGAAAACTCTCTTGTTAGCGTGTCTCCGGCTGTGAAGGATAAAACAGATCCAAGTGTGCCGTATTGCGTGCCTGATAGAGCAGGGATGAGTCTAACGCCGTGATTGTCTCCAGCGGCTAAACTTAAATCCATCTCCATTATGCAGGAGTCCGCACTTCATCAACGGTAAAGACTTGTGTTACGTGTCCAGTTGAAAACCCAATAACAGAGGATGTTTGACACATTACACCGCCTGTTAGGTTAACTGTTATAGACGTTTGCCCTTTAGGTACGCCGTATCGTTGATTTGCTATTGCTGTAAACGTGTTGCCGTCTGGAGCCGTTACAACCGTGTCTGTCGGAAAGCTGATTGCTATTACGCTGGTTACATCTAAAGTTGCCATATTCTATTCCTTAGTGTGTTGTTCTAATAATATCGGATAATGTATTTATTCGCGCATCTTTTAGTTTGTCGCGCTTAATGAATTTATTTACTGTTTCATCGGTCAAACACTCTATCTCGTTTGCCTGTATTTTAAGTGAGGCGGGGACAGCTAAGTCGGGCGGCAGAACAAGTTTTGCTTGTGTCGGTATCGCCCCGCAACTAGCTAAAGTGATTGCGATCAACAGAAGTGGTATCTTGTATAATTTCATCCTCTTTCTCCATTCCTTCAATCATTGACTCAACGGCTTTCTTTTCTGTCTTTCTAGCCTCTTTGATGCCGTTTTTAACGGCTTTTTCATGCTTTGCTCTTGTCATTTGCCACATAAAACCAAAGAATGCTGTAAGAATACCTAATGCGGCTAGAGCGTATTTTTTAATAAAGATCATTTTAGCGGTTTAGTGGTTAGTTTGCGTAAAATAATGGTAATCGCAGAAATACCAATGAAGACCAACCCGTAATTATCGCCTATTTGGTCTTTTATCATCGGTAAATTCTGCTCCAACATACCAAAAATCCCTAAAAGGACGCTAAAATCTATTGTTCTACTACCTTTGATTATACCTTTATATGTCATTATTTATGCCCGCTTTCTTTAATAGCTTTAATATTAGTCTCGTTTACCTTTATGTCAACTTTTACATTGTTTACCTCTGTGGTAAAAGCCCGCATTAACGCATAAACACTTGCATTATGTGCATCTTGTTTTTTATTTAATGCGGCTAATTGGTCGATAAGCACTTTATTTTGCTCAACTTCCCACCTTATGCGCTGTACTTGCTCAGGCAGTGGCGGCGTAGTATCAACCGTCCTAATTATAAATGCTGTGTTCCATGTGCCCTGCACCAAAGCAATAATAATACCCGCTATAAATGTTAATGAGACTGTCTTACTCAAGTGCCACGACCTCGTTTCTTGCTCTAGTGTGTTTTCGATCATGTTATCAGTCCTTAGTTTTTTTTGTTGTGACAGTAATCACTATTTGTTTATCTCTAAAAGGGTAGACGCTATCGCATAACACCCACCTTTCACCTTGAGCATCTTTGTTGTGTCCTGCGCTGACAAATATCATGGGCTATAGTTTTCCCATATCGACAAAGCAGAAAGTTGTCCGGACTTTAGAGCTGTAGTTAGCTCTTGTGCCGTAATACTTTTTTTGCTGTTATCAAGCATTACCCATCCTATTGATTGGATATTGTTGTCTATCATAACCTCAATAGCGTTACGGATATTAAGCTCGTCTTTAGGTCTGGTTTGTATGATTCGTCCATCGCCAAAATCGTAAGTAAGATTATTTAATGCTTCGTCCCTAGCTTTTTTTGATTGCTTGACCGCCTTTGCGTCTAGCTCATCTTGGTATGTTGCGTGAGGGGTAAAATTCACCCCATCATAAGCAAATCCAACAGCAACGGTTTCAGCGCACTCAACATAACGAACTTCGGGGAAGTCTGATATAGGTCTGTTAATCTCACAAACTTCCGTAACAATACCATTATCTATCTGTGCAATTCTCATTTTGTAATCCTCTTAATCTATACTATGAACAGAAAAGAAATTATAGGATCCATCTGCTACTATCACGGGCGTGCCGCCTTGGTTATGTTGAATCCTTATGTCTATATAATCGCTAGCATCCAGATCTACATCGACGCTTATACTGACGCCGACTTGTTGCGCTGTGGTTGATACTGCTTGTGATGACCACCATACACCACGCTTTTCTTCTGAGCCGTTTTTGTAGATATACAGGATTACATACTCCCCTAAATCCCATGCTACCGACCCAAGTGTTGCTTGGGCTGAAATGTGATATTTTCCAGCCGTCGTCGCTGTAAAACGTCCCGTATTGTCTAATTCAGACAGATTATCATAAACCAATGTTTCATAATCTATTATCGTTATAGTGGCATTACTGATATTTTGCGTTGTTGTTCTCGTTCTTTGTGCCGCAGAAGATCGACGTGCAGGATTCATTAACTCCCATGCTGTATTAGCGGAGCTGTATCTTAATACCATTTCATAATTAACACGAGGAATATCGCTAGCAGATAATAATTGATTGCCATTTTTAACAATTGTATTGCCGCCTAAGCCATCTGGATTAAGGGTCGGCGTGGTCGTTGCGTTTGCAAGGTAGGCGCGAACAAATATAACCGTACCATCGGTCAAAGCAGTTAATGTTGGGGTTAAAGATACCGTTATTACATCAGCTGTACCGGCTGCTGTGCCTTTATACACTTGTGCGGCCGAAGTAATTTCAGAAGCGGTTTGCTGGAGGGTAATATAGCCCGTACCGTCATTATTTAACTGAACCTTCGTTATCTCGTCATCAGCCAACATAATAGCGCCCGTCGAACCATCTATGGTCTCGCTTCCTGTCGCGCTAACCTCTATGGCTGCACCACTACTGTTTTTAACGGTAATAGTGTACCCATCTGGAGCTGACGCAACCGCTAATAAAGTAACGTCAAAATCAGCGGTCATCTCAATGGTTTTTTGGTGGTCTCCAGCAACAGTGGTATAAGCGGCAATTTTTGCATCAGGGCCAATATCAGCCATAGCAACTAATTTTGTGTCTATGTTTTCGACCTGCGTCTTAATAGGGTCGTCTAGCTTCTCTTTAATCGTTGACCACTTAATTTTATTGGCTTCTGACTCTGTTGCATCATCAGGCGGAGGGCTTGCGTTATAACCGCTTATCGCTTCTGTAGTGTACTTAGTTCCCATCTTGTTCTTCCTCTATATCTATCATTCCGGTTGAAACAGCTATTTCAAGCATTTCTCTTGCTGGCCTACTATGAACAGATCTTTTTGCTACCTCGCTAATTGTTTTAACATCAAGGAAAGCATCAGCTATAATTTTGTGTGTTGACTTCTTTGTCCACTTTTTCAATGCAGTGAGGCCACGACCTTCTCTTGATAAAGGTGGCGCAATAGACATCCTTAGTAGGGCATTAATAACCCCAGAAGCCTCTGTATCCGGCTCTTTTTTGAGTTTCTTGGCTGCTATTTCTGCAACCTTATTCACTTTTTCTAGGTCGTCATAATACTTTTTACCCATCATTTCAATGAGTTCTTCTTTTTGTTCAATGAGCGTCTTATTTAAAGCAATATTATTTACCTGTTTGTTTTTTAAATCTTGGACAGAGTTACGGATTTTAGTTGAGTATTCTTCTTGTATCTCTCTCCATTGTGAAGGGTAGTCTTTTAATGCATTTTTAATAGCTTTAATTTTAGATACTTGGTGTTGTATTTCTTCCCCAGAAGAAGTGAACCCGCCTTTTTTAGTTGTTATAAAGTCGACAACATCTCTTGAGTCCATTGATTGTAGTTTTCCGCTCCAATCTTTATTTATTTTAGCAATAGTCTCTTTATGTTTTGCCACTTGGTTTTCTAGCTTAATGGCGAGATTACCAGCCTTCCCGATATTTTGTATATCAGGAATAAATTTAGACATAATCTCCCTATTCTCCTGTAGAAATCTATCGTGGGCTTCTTGATTAAACTTTTTCCCGGTAAATACTTTTGATTTGTAAACGTCAGCAACGCCTTCTTTCCACATGTTCATTAGTTTTGGTGACTTTCCAACTATCTCAATAAGCTCGTCCGCTTCTTCTGGTGTGCCTTCTAGTATTCTTGATATAAATTTAGAATCTTTTAATTTAGGCACGCCGTTCACTTTCTTAGTTAATTCACCAATAACACCTTCTGAATACTTCTCATAGTATTTTGCTGTTTTTAGCTCCGCTTCGGTGATGTCTTTTAGTAGATCTTCTTTCCCTGTTGATATAAGCGCCTCTGCTCTATCTGCTTTTAAGGCAGCTTTCGTTTCATTTAGATCCCTGATAGCCGCTTGTCCTGCGGAAGGGTTAGATTCGAGCGCACGAATATCTTTGCTTATTTTACTTAATTGGTCGTTATAATCATTAAGGTCTTGCAGCTTGCTTGCTTTTTTATCCCTAACAAATATCTTAGAAGCTGCCCTTTTTGCGCTCACCGTTGTTGCTGTTTCTGCCCTACGGGTAAATATCTTCTCTAGCCTTGTTGCGCCTTCTCCCTTTGGTATATCTATTCCAAAGGTTTGTGTTTCTTCATTAAAGCCATGCTTCTCTTTCATTTTAGTCCATGTATCTACTTGGGCTTTGTTTTCCGCCGCCTTCATAGCGTCAATTGTTTCTCTGGTAGGTCTGCCAACGGTCTTACTTGATGTTGAACTTAATTCCTTCATAGACGCATTAAAGTTTTCTTCAACGGTTGCTAATTCCTTGTCAGCTATTGTTGTTTTCTCCATAACGTCTTTCTTAGCTACATCTTTAATTCCAGACACGCCTTCTTGTTTTGGTTTTGGTTTTGTTACAACATCTAATTTTTCAGAAATAGCGGATTGATTTTCTAGGTCTCTATCAATAAACTTTTGCTTGTATTCTTTTAATTCTCTAACGGCTGCTTCATCTGCTTGAATATTAACGTCCGGAGACATTTTCCCAGTTGTCCCTTTAAATTCTTTCCCGCCATTTGCTAGTCGATTGAACTCTTTAACTGCAATCTCGGCTTCTTCTGCGCCTGCGCCTGCGTCAATTGCGGATTGCTTTGTAAATATGCCGCCCTCCTGCCAGTTTTTCATCCATTTAGCAGTAGCAGCTAATCCGCCCGCAGCCCCTGTCCACGCCGCAGCCTCCGCACCGGTCGCACCTGCTTTAATTAGCATTTCATTACCAGTAAGATCATGAACACCCATAATCCTACCAAGAGTAAGCCTTGTTAGCTCACCTGCCGTTGTTCCTACAAAAGATCCGGTTGCTTCCGCACCTATTTGTTTTCCAACATTTAAACGTCTACCCATTAAACCTGCCGCGATTGTACCTGTTATATCTCCAATAACAGGCAAGGAATGTCCCGCAGCACCCAATATATTAGGGTTTGCTAATCTCATTTTTCTATCTTTAGGATTAAAATAAAACAACTCACCGTCCTTTTCTGTTACAAAGACATCTGTTTTAAAATGCTCAGATAGCGCCTCTTTCATTGCCTTGACAGGATTAACGCCAAACCCCATTTCAAGACTCCCGGCGGGGAGATCGTCATCAAGGGACACCCCTGCTTCTTGGAGGCCTGCTTTACGTTGTAGGTTTTTCTTTTCTGTCAGAATGGAGTGGGTTGCCATACCCGCCTCTCCAAGAACAGGGGTCATGCGCTCTATATTTATGTCTATTTGGTTTAGGCGAGCAGCAACATCAGAAGATACTTCTTTTATATTCTCAGACAAATAAGACATTATTTCAAAATCAGAAGCTGTTTCAATATCCTCTGTCATCTGGTCGATCATGGCCTGTCTTTCGTTTTCAGGAAGCGACATTAATCTTGTCCGATTATTTCTTGATAATGTATCGGCCATCATGTCTTTTAAGTCTTCCGATTGACTCATTAGTATTCAAACCTCTTTCTTCGGTTTTCTTTTCTTGTGTTTTTGTCAGACTTTACTTTTTCACTATGTGCTTTTCTTAATCCGTCAAGCGATAAGGGTATGAATTTTTCGCCGATTGATTTAGCAATTATTCTCTGCTCAATATTATAGTTGTTGATCAATCTTCTCTGTACATCTTCTAACACTTTCGCTCTTACTCTTGGGTTCGCGCTATCACCAAGCATATCTTCTGCAACCTTTACATCTCGATCTGATAATCTACCGCTTGGGTCGTTTGCTCTAGCGATAACATAGGCAAGCTGTAAAACCTGAGAAGAAGCTAAGCCGTATTGTCCTGAAGATTTCTCCAATCTGCTTATTGTTTTTTTACTTAAATCGAGCGCATCACGATTAATTGAGCCATCTTCTCTAAGGAAGTCTTGCCCTCCTGTTAATTGTTGCACCTGAGAAACAACGCTATCAAGACCTTGTATTGCTTGTCCGGCAACACCGCCGATAAAGTCTTCTGAGGACATTGTTTTGATAAGATTGTCTATCTCTATTACATTTTTAGCTACGCTTTGCTCACCCTCAATACCTTTTAATTTTACTTTTCCAGCTTGGCTTTTTGTAAATGAACCCGGTACGCCCGTCTCTTGTTTGGTCGGCGCTTTAGTCCATTCAGGTTTATGTTCGAATGTTGAGGCATCGACAATCTGGCCTTTTTCATTTTCAACTGCCATGACTTGATTGCCTTTTTCATCAATAGCCGAAAACGCGCTCCCTTTAATCTTGTCTTTTCTTGCCCTCTCAAAAACAGTGCTTAACTTTTCTTCCGAAGGTGGGCCGCCACCTAAACTTTCTAATTCAGAAGGAGGGCTATTATCCTCAAGAATGTAGCCCATTGCAGCATTAAGGAGTCTTGTATCACCCTTGGCAGCTTCACGGATCTTTAACCCCATTTCATGTTGAATCTTAGGGTTTGTTGGGTTTTCTTTTGCTATTGTGGCATAAACACCCATCTGTTTTAATGTTTGAGCATAGTCTTGTTGTGCGTCTTCACGCGCAATATCGCGCCCTTCTTTTGCAGACGCGAACTCCCTTGCTTTTTCTTGGTTGTATAAGCCAACATTAGCCTGAAATGCCTGAGGGCTTAAACCGCTAGCCAATACCCTTAAAAAACCTTCTAGTTTTTGTCCCATTAAATAAACCTCTGTTGGAATGCCGGCATATAAGCATCACCTGCCGCCGCGCCACTTTCATATCCTGCCGATGGCGTGTTTGCTGGATAGCGGCCAAACTCCATTGATGCTGCTGATATGAATCGTCCAGCCATTTCTTTAGCGGCTGCGGCAGACTGGCTTTGTAAGCCACGAATAAACCTATCTGCTTGTCCTTGTGATGCTGTCGCACTTCTTTCTGCGCCACTAATTAGGCTTTCCATACTTAATGTTAACCCTTGCTCTGATAAGTAATTATTAACCTCAACACCTAAACCTATAAGCTCTTGGGCAAACGCCTTAGATCCAGATTCATTAAACATATCGTTAAACATAAATTCAAGCTCTTGAGCACCGTTTTCTTGACTAAGGATGCTTCCAAGCGCGTCTATAGTAAGCGACTGCCTTGCTAGTCCCGCCTCCGCTTGTAGAGACGTTCTTAATGCACTAGACCTTGATCCCATCGGAGTTTTTGCAAGCTCTCGCTCACGTAACCCCTGTTCTTCTGATATTTTTTGCAAGCCGGGTTGCAGCGCAGACTTTAACCTACCCTCTTTTGAGGCGCGTAATTCTTCCAATCTGCTTGACGATTCCGAGCGTAAGCCCCGTAAGTTATTAATAAGCGGTTTATTAATTGAGCCGGAATTAAAAACAGACTGAAAGTGGTCTCTGTCTACAGTAATAGGCTTGGCTGGTTCAATATCACTAGCACGACGAGCTACCCCGCTTCTTGATAAAATTTTGTTAAGGATCACTTAGTTTCTCCGTCAAACGATCTATCTGTTTTTGCTGTGCTTGTATTGATGCCATAAGTACACCCACTATATCAACAACCTTTATTTCTTTTGCGCCTTTTTCACCAAAATGCTCGTTAAAGTCCTCTGCATAACACCCTATATGCGTTTCATCTTCACCATTATACTTCCATAATTCAACATCAAGTTCCATCATCGAATCTAAAATTTCTTGATTGTCCACCGGCTCCATTGAATGTTTAAATGAGCGAGAAGAAAAAAACATAGCTGCACCAAGAGCGATATTTCCAATCAGACTTTGTGTAGATGCTTTTTCTTGTGCTGATTCTTGCGCCCTAGATCCGGACTCAGCAGAAGCCTCTCCAGCTTCCGCCAAGTATTTTCGCGTATATTCTTCTGCCTTTCTTTGCTGTATTTGGGTTAGACTTCTAACTAGATCGTCTCCCATTCCAGCAGCCTGCATTTTTTGTGCAAAATCATTAGAATTTAAGCCTTTTAGGACTGCTACGGCTCCGCCTTCCAGCTTATCAAAATCGCCCTCAAGCCCAAAAAGCTCATTGGATGCTAAAAGCTGCCCTGTGGCGAGCTTTTGCGCCGCGGTTGTAACATAGTTTTCTTTTGACTGAGTGGCAAACTCACCAGTAACACCTGTTTTATTTAATCTTGATTCTAAGGCTTTCCCACCCTTAGTAATATCACTTCTTAGCCCAGACGTTCTTCTTGATATAAAGTCGTTCCTGTTGCCAACAACATCTTTCCGTGCATCCTGTATGTTTTTGAGGGTGTTTTCTGAAAACCCGCGACCTTCTTCTTTTAGCCTTATGATTTCTGGATCAATAATCGCACCATCATCACTTAATACACTGTCTCCGTAACCAAAAGTGTACTCAGGTACAGCGGCAGCAATTCTTTTTGCTTCTAGAGCTCCCGTATCTGTTATTGATTTTGCCGTACGCCTACCTTGTTCGGCATAGCGGGCAGGGGCTTTAGAGTCAGTTAAGCCGAACGCATCAGTTACTGAATTAAATACTTTTGCCATCTTTACGGCCTCTTGTATAATATATGTATCTATCACCCATTATATCACCATTTGGTATTTTTGCTGCATACTTCAATACACCGTATTTTTCGACATGCTTAAATAAATTATTCGTGTCTTTTCTGGAGTAAACATTAACTATCCCCACGCTTTTGTCATAACGCATCATTTGAAGAAAGCTAACAACAGACCTTAAAATATTCCTTTTTGTTGCCCACTTAAATGCCTCAAAATGTGGCTCAAGCTCCCACCCATTATAAACAGCACACATCATTCCAACTGGCCCGTATTTATCTGAAAACTGTGCATTTTTATCCTCAATAATCCATTTTTTTGTATATTGCTCAACTTCTTCTGTTATATACTCTGCAAACAGATCTTGCGGTACGTTTTCTTGTATCCCAAAAGAGCCTAATTTGTAAGCACCCCACAAAACACCCATATCTTTAGAGTACCCTTTTTCGTCAATTAATGACATTTTTCGTATGTTTGGCCGACTCGCTTTAAATAAACGGTCTCTGCGTTCTTTCGGTTTCATTTTATGCGCCCAATGTTATGTAGTCTATTTGAAAACTGTAAACTGAATTAGTGTTTACCTCAAAGAAAAAAGCTGGCCCCCTTCCTGATGGTGAAAATCGTTGAGTTGTGGGTTTTCCTTGAAATTGAAATCCCGCGTTAAAGTAAAAATCGCCGCTAAAATAAGCAGCTCCACCAAAATAAGATGAAGCTGTGTCTCCCGCACCACGGCCTTTGAGTTTAACAATAGATGAAGTTATATTATATTCCTCCGACCAATCGCAATACATCGTAACATCAACCTCACCAACTCTGCGGTAATGGATTTCCCCATTGAGTATTGCTTCTTTTGTCCTTAATGTATCAATAAGGTTGCTTTTCCGTTTAACCTGAATACCTGTCGTTCCTTCGTCTCCGTCTCCTGTTCCACTTAGGTCATAAATTTTTCCTGATGTGCCACCAAGATATACAGAGTAACCAGCAAGCCCCGGCTTTCTTATCCTTACTGCTGCGGACGTGTTAAATCTAAAAGATAATTCTGTCGTAAAGACAGACCAAGGAGATGTGTCGCTACCATATAAATATTCTTTATACAAAACAAGCACTTTATTCTGAACAAAGAAAAGCACTCTTTGCTTGTCTGAGTCATAAACCGCGATTGCATCTGTTAGGTTTCTTGTCAGGTTCGGTATCCATCTTGATATGTCGTCTAAAGTTACATCACCAGAAGCATCAGTTTGTCGTAAAGTGTCAATTCTCCCGCCTTTACGCATGAAAGCAACATCGTTACCAAAATTGACCATTGTCTCTGTGCCAATAGCGGCAGATCCAGCATAATAATCTACCCATTGATAATTTGTCGCATCATTCCCTATTAGCCTGAATAATCTCCCGTCAACAGTTGATATAATTAACTCCTTATTGAACTGAGCAACACCATTAACAGGCTTTAGGTTTGGTGAAAGGATGTAAAATGCCTCATTTCCCGTTAAGGTGTTATCTTCTGCTCTAGCTGCGGTATCGTAAGATTCAATATTTTCAAAAGCAGACGCAACCATTAAGTGTGGTGTATCGGAAGTTGTTGCCCCATTAACTGTTTTTACATTAAATAACCATTGCCGATTATTATGAATAACACCATAGGCTGCATAGAGGTCTACCCCTGCATCGGCTGTGATTGTGCCGGTTGCGGGTGAAGCTGTGCCTGAATCTACTGCATACGTTAAAGTTGTTGTTGTTGGCACACTTAAAACTTCTGCTTCGATATTGTATCCTGCTTGACCTGCACCATAAAAGGTCACTAAATCACCAATAGATCTTCCGTGAACCGCTCCATAAGTTACTGTGGCTACACCAGCCGTTTGCGTAATGCCCGTAACAGAAACACCAGCACCATCGACTAACGCGGTTTTATGTCGCTCAAAAGTCGTCCCGTCCCACGTCATTAATGGCGTTGATTTTGAAATATCAACAATCGCTAGGCGGTCATCCAAAGACCAGTAAACGTCTCTTAATTTAGATCCCACCGCTAGGTTCGCTGTGCGTTTAGAAGTGAATGAGTCCGACCCATCCCATAAAAATACCTCAGGTGCAGCGCCGTCATCATCAAAAACAAGGGTTGTTTCTGTGTCGTCACGCTTAATAAGTTGAAGTATTCCGGCAATAGCGCCGGCATTAGGGGACGTTCCTTTTAAATCTAAAGACTTTCTTGGCGTAAGGTTAGTATCGCCATAAACAAGATCGAAGTTATACCCCTCTTGGCACTCATTTATCATAGTGCCATCATTCTCATTTATTCCGCCTTCAAAGGTTAATTTCATCTGTAGGTATATCCGTAGCCTTTGCTTGGATTTGTTGTGCGAAGCAACTCCATTAAGTTTGCTTTTGAAACCTTATAAATTGAATCTTGCTGTAGCCCCTCAATAGGCTGAGAAGTAAACATAAACTGGAATCGTCTTGCGGCCATAATAGAAAAGGTGTCTGTTTCTTGTTCTGTGATGAACGGCATCGTATCGTTCGCAACAGCAACATAAATAGATTTCTCGTAAGGAAACCTATATGAAACACCATTTACACTCGAATCCGGCACATGAAAAAGCCCTATCTTCTTTGTAGTTGAGTTAACCTTGTAAAAGTATCTTGGCTCACCGGATTGCTCTCGGTAGTTAAGTATTTCTCTGCGTAGCCTTTCTTCTCCGCCGTGATACATTTCTATTGTCGTATTAGCAGAATTGCTCGAACTATCTAGCTTTAATAAAAACGGCTTTTCGCCCTTAAAGCGAATAAAATCTGCCGGCAACGAATATGTCCTTGTGCCAGTAGCGACTGTAATTGTACCGTCTGCATCTTCATAAGGAATTATTCTGTCTACCGTTAAATCTGTTAAAGTAGCTTGAATCGCAATCTTAGCAAGTTGTAATGTAGCGACATGTTGCACATCATCGAAAGACGTTAAATCGTCATCGTCAGCACCAATAATGGTATTTATACGCATTACGCGATTTACAACATCTAAGAATGTGCTCATTATCCTACCCTTTCACCGTATTTCGCCCGTAATCCAGCAACAATTGCAGAAGCAATATACTCAGGGCTTCGAGTAAGATGGGTTGACTCACCTATAATATTAGGAACGATAAATCTAAATTCTTGTGGCTCGTGGTCGGGAGAAAAGACATTAATAACAATCTTAGCGTCCAATCCTTGCACGTTTTTAGAAACTGGTTTTTGGATCTTTGGTTTTTTACTCATGTAAACCTCTTAAAGAAAGGGGGAATTTCTTCCCCCTAATTAGCCTAAATATCAGCCGCTAACACACGCAACTCATAAATCCAGTTTGCGTTTAGTACGCTACCGCCATGAAAGGCTTTCCAAGCAAGCGAACCTACTTCGTTAAACATATCACCAACACCAGAAGAACCGGGCTTGTGAGAGATTAACTGTACCGCAGGGATTCGTTCACCGCCTTGATATATTTCCTTAGCGTGGTTTTCACCTAAGCCAACAGAACCCATTGCTTCTTTACCATAAATCAAGCAAGAGTATACATCATTAGTGGTTGTGCCTGCGCCTCGGAAACCAACAACAGAAGTCGTACCTGCCGCACTTGTTACCGCCGCGATAGAGCTGCGACACCAACGAACGCCACCTAAAGCACCAAATTCACCGGGGTACGTAGCAGTATGGCTTGCGTAAGCCTCTACAGCAATAAAGCCTGTAAGGGAACGTATGTCTTCTTCTACATCAGGATGACAAGTACCAAAGTAGCTTGCGCGAATCGGTGAACTGCCAATCATAGTAGAGCCATCACTCATTGGATCAAAGATGATGGCATCATTACGATTCAACTCATTAACAACTTTCTTAATGTCAGCAGTAGCAATTGAAGTGATACAAACAGCATCACTTGCAACACCGTTAGCGTAACGCTTATTGGTTGCGCCTGTGCGGATAGCTGTTTGTTGAAGCATGTTTAATGAACGACCTGCGTTTTCACCTAATGTATCCATGAAACGCATTGCGCGTACATTAACCTGGATCAAGTCTACTTCTTCCGTTAAGGTAATTGCATTACCGTATTTAGCCATAGCAACATCAACACGAGTTACCGTTGGATTAACAGAGTCTCGACCGTTACCCCAAGTTGTGTTGCCTGTTGGTTCAGCGAGAGCTGTAGTGGCAGCGGCTAAATTCTCAATACGCTCATAACGTACAGAGTATGCGCCGTTGTTTTCGGTTAATTCGCCCGCTAAAGAGCCATTAAAATATGGCATATTTGCGCGAGCAGTTTTTAACAAGCCTTCCATCAACATGTAGTTGACGGGGGATGTTACGTTGGAGATAAGATTTGTAATTACGGTAGCCATGATAGCCTCCTAGTTAGCCTCCATCTTTAATCTTTTGCCAGATAAGCTTTCTCTCTTTTTCGTTTGCGGCACTTGCCAGCTTTTCTTCGAGAGAATTATTAAATGACGTAGATGGGGGGGCATTATTTGATTGTAAAGATGATTGTGCTGCACGATGATTTTCAGCAAGTTGTGGGTCGGCTTTAAAATCGAATTTACCATTTAGCTCATTTGCAATCGCATTCAAGGCCGATGTATAGGCTTTTTCATTTGTTGCACGATTTAACCAAATGTTTTTAAATCCTTCGTTTTCTCTTGCTCGCTTCTCTAGCCATAATTCGGCCATATCAGGATCAAGACCTTCCACCTTTTCTGTAATCGTATCGACAGCTTTCTTTATATCTCTATCAATAACCTTCTGCGCTTCTGCTTGTCGCTGTGACTCAGCGTCGGCCTTTAGGTTTTGTAATTCTTTTTGCAGTTCCTGTTGAGTTTTGTATGTCTGATTTGCAAAGTTGTTCAATTGCGTCTCGTCATACGGATCAATAGATTGCAATGGTTGCGCTGGCGTCTGCTCTTGCGCGGGTTGAGCCTCTTGGCTCACTTGGGGTGCTTCCACTTTAAATTCAGAAATAACATCATCTAAAGTTTGTGGCGCGGCTACTTCCTGCTCAGGGCTAGGTTGTGCTTGTTCACTCATTTTTCATGTCTCCTACTGAAATTCCAGTAATTAGTTTAAAAGCATTATCGAATCCACGTTGTTCTGCGGATTTTGATTTCCATAAATCAACTTGCGTCTCATTATCTTTGTTTGGGTCATAGGTTGCTATCTCAGGATAGTTTTTTACGACCTCTCTAAGAATCATACGGAAAGCCTCCATTTGAAGAAAATCTTTTCGTATTCCACCTAGTTTACTCATTCTTCACTCTCTTCTTTAGATCGATTCTCTTTAAACATTTCTATCTCTTTGAGTGTTTCTAATCTTAATATCTCAAGTTCTCGTTTATCATCCATCTCTCTTTCTTTTAGCTCGTATTCTTTTTGTAGATTTTCCATATCATAGGCTGCTTTGGTTTTAATTTTTTCTTCTTCATTGTCTTGGCGAGCCATTTCAATCGCGCCCTTAGCTTGAATTTCCTGTATCTTGGAATCTTCATTTTGTTTTAGGCTTTGATTTTCCTCTTGCATTTGCTGTGCTTGCTCTTGAAGCTGTTGGAATTGTGTAGTCAGTTCCTCAAGTTTTGCCCCCATTGATTGCTCATCACCAATAACTAAGAATCGCTCTGGGTTTTTATTCCCTGCATCTTGATACATTTCTTTAATAATAGCGTCAAAATCAATCTTGTCACCTTTTCCTGTTTCAAAAGCGAAGCGAGTTACATTCATGGTTCTTGCTTGGCGTTGTTCTTCCTCAACCAAACCTTTAGAACCAACAACATCAAACTGTACGTTGAGCTGTAAATCTTCATTTTTTACTCTTACAAAGTCAGGGGAGTTCGTTTCAGGGTTGTAAAACTGGTATGATTTTAAATTCTTTTTGTTCGACTCGTGTTGAAGGTAAAGAAAAGGGCGTAAACCTTGTAGTTCATGTTTATCCAAGAAGTCTATTGTTCTAATTTGACCGCCTTGTCGTGTCCTTTCGACTTCTGTGGCCGTTTGCTCAGTCGATGATGTCATACCTGAGCGAATAGCATCAACAGATGTGCCTTTTTGTAACTCGGCAATATTAAACTGTAAGGCTGTAAGTACAGCCGTTGGGTCGCCCGGCGCGACCTCTTTAAAGTTTGCCATGTTCTTAGAGGGTGTTTTACTGCCCGGTACAGTGCTAGGACCGCCATTCATCACAAAATCAGGATCGTTTCCATCATAAATAATAGAGGGGTCTGCAAGCCTTTCTGTTATATCAATTAAATCATTTGCTAATACAGAGGCGATTTTCTGTGTTGGACTCATTTTCATCAAAGGTGAGATAAAATAAGGGTTTCTTACGTCTAATCGTTCATAACCATTATAAATAATGCGTGAATAAGGTAGGTCGTTTGGTTTATAGTAGATAAGTTTATCTTTAATCGCTATCGCTTTTACATTAGGGAGGTAAATATTATCCCCACCCTTCCGTTGAATGGTAATATCGCCATAGTAAGCCGTTAATTCGTGGTCTTTTGATTTTGGGTCTTCTATATCATTAATATTTTCTTTTATCCATCCTTCGCCACTTACACCCAATAAAGCCTGATGAGACATATAAGAGCAAATAATCATGCTGCCCGTATAAAATAATGCACCGGCTGTCGCAGAAGGTGCGTCATCTGGGTAACAATTCCACATAGAATGAGGAACCCAAACAGGGGCAGAGATACTTTTAATCTTTCCGTCAGGCCTTGCGCCTAACATGGTTATTTCTTCAACCTCAACCACATAGCCGCCGTGATGAAGAGCCTCTTTAATAGAGAGGTCTTGTCGCGCCTTGAAGCCAAAGTCAAGGTGTTGTTGCGCCATTAACGACCTTAACCCACCATCAACGAATTGTTGTTTTTTATCGTTTACCGCGCCGTTTTCTTCTGGATCTAATTCTGTATGTGGATCAAACCATGAGCGGTTTTGAGGGAAGGCCATGCGGCGTATTTCAGCAGACAATACCTCAGAAGCCCTTGAGAGTTCACCTAGTTCTAAGGCTGAACGCCAGTTTTGCTCGTCAGGATTATTAGCGGTACGAGTCATAGACTCCATTGCAACCTGTCTATCGGTCTCCGCCCACATTTTTTCCGCTTGCTTACGGTACTTACCGTCTTTGCGTTTTTTTAGCGTGCCAGAAATAAAGGAAGCAACTTTTTCCCAATCTCTTTTACTAATACGTCTTTTTTTTACGGCCATAAATTTTACCAGTTACTTAAACCTTGCCGCTTGTTAACGACTTTTCTAGGTGTTGGTCTAACCTCTGAAAAACGGAGTGATTGACTTGCGTATCGCGTTGCTGCCATTAAGTCTTCTCTCTTATCTACTATTTTACTCTTTCCATTTACTGTTTTTCTATGGAATTGGCGTTTTTCCTCAAACCATTCAAACAAATTAGAGAAAACTTTAAATCTTCCTTCGTTCATTCTAGTTAGCGTATCAAACAAACCAACTTCAACTCCGTTGCCACCTTGTCCTTCTTTTTGGTTCGGGCTTGGCGGGTTAGAAAACTTATTTGGTAGCAAGTTTAGACCTTCTTCACGATAAAGGGAAGCTAAAGGGATTCCAGAGCCTTTATCTGTGTTCAAACCGTCATGAGGCCATACAATAGGAACCCACCCTCCACGCTTCTTAATCGCGCTCGCGTGAATGGGTGGTAAAGCGCCACTAATCCGGTAAGCATCATAAACATAAACAATATCTTTATCTCTATCCCATGCAATCCAAACTGCCGCGAAAGGGTGGTCAATACCAAAATCAATCCCACAGATACAAGGCCAAAAAGCAGGGATATGGAAAGGCTCAATAGATATTTCATCGTCTGAGATAGGATATATAAGGCCAGAGCCCATCATAGGAATGCCTTTTGAGCGCATATCTCTTTCATGCGGGGGAAGTTGGGCAAGAATTTCTTGTTGTCGCTTTTCTGTCATGTGGGGGGCATCTGTCCATGCTGCACGTATTAATGACTGCCCTTCTGTTAGGTCATTCATAAACCCTGATACCACTTCGGTTACGCCTGTTTCTGGGGTAAAGGTTAAGAATAGTGTGTATTCACCTTCTTTTCTTGAAATCGTACCACGAATAAACTGCGTCCATACATCCTGTGGTGGCTCTTCATCCAACCAGCCTACATCAAATCGTATTCCCATATAGGGGTCAGGCCCTTGCTCATATGCCATGAATCGAATTTTAGACCACTTACCAGAAACGTGTTTAACCATAACAGCAGATAATGCATTAGGAACACCCGCTTTACGAGTCGTCTTGCCAACACATTCAATTGGGATTGCGCCTGTACCTTTAGAATTTTCAGAAAATGGATCGCCTAATAATTCATTCTGTACAACATCGCGCACAGAGTCATTCGATTTACCCGCAACAACACAATTTACCGCACGATTAAACCGCTGCCCTTTCCACCAATCAGGATATTGTCCTGTGGCGTGCATTGCAACTTCCATTGCCGCGCTTGCCGTTTTCCCAGACTGATTTGCTGCCATTAACGCTCTTTGAACGGCTAAGGTGTAATCTGTATCTGGGATAACATAATGCCCTGAAGGATAGGTTTTACCGGCTTCGGCATGGTGGAAGGCTTTCTGGAAGGGGTAAGGGGTATAAAATTCGAGCTTATGGGTATCTCGATAAGTAGAGAGCTCCTCAAGTGTTTTAACAATTTCAGCTAAATCACTCATTCTGGACGACCAAAAAATATAGTATCAATAATTACTGCAACAGCAGCAAACACAAATGGTATCCACAATACAAAATACACTGTCTCATCGCTCACTTCCAATTCTCCTCCACCCATGTGCCCTTTATTTCATGCGGATTAGGCTTTCCATGAAAAACCACCACTTTACCTTTAGGTTCATTTTCACAACCACTCATGCGAAAAGAGGCAAATTCATTATCGCTAAATGTCGTGCCATCCACGTAATTTGTTATCCATTGTTGATCTCCTTGAGGACACGCTTTCATAGCTTTTTCTTTATCCTTTACGAATAAATTATAAACGTGCGGAAAAGATCCGCCTGTCATCAGCATAGCAGAAGAATTATAGGTATCATAAATCCAGTCTTGAATTGTTACAAAATCGCCTTCTTTCTCAAGAATAGAGTCGATATTTTCTGTAATAACTATATCTAAATCCAAATAAAGGAATCGCTCACCTTTCATAAACTCAGGGTTAAAGAGCTGTATCTTATTCCACCAACCCTCAAAACCTTTCTCAAGCATTTGTACCTCACAATCCTTTCCCTCAAAGGAATCAGACAAACAAAGTAATTCAGCGTTAGAGTGGCGCTTCACCATAGAGTTTAAAATATTCACATATTCAACGGGATACTTTGTTCCCCAGTGGACGGCCACCACTTTCATAGCGCTCTACCATGATTCTCATGGAACCCATGCTTAATGTTGGCCCGCTCCCTTAGCTTTATCGCATCCTCTTTTTTTTCTGAAATCCCAAGATATACGGTTTTTCCGTCAACAGCTATATTGCTAACCCATTTCTCTCTTGCTTTGCTCCAATAAACGCCAACAACTCCACTTTTATTGTCAGACCTTAGCGACACATTTTTGCCGTTCTCTTGATGTGTGGCCTCTTCTAAATTAAACCACTTATTATTGCTGCGAATATGGTCGGCATGGTCAATCTGGTGTTTCGGCCATTTCCCAGTCATATAAAGCCAAGCGAGACGGTGAGCAAGATACTTTTCATTAGAAATTGAGATTTCTATATACCCAAGACTGTTTTTGTGTCCCGCAACATCTCCAGCGCAAGCTCCCTGCGTTGTCTTGAGTCTAGTGAATATACCCGTCAACGGATCATAACACAGTATCTCTTTGAGTTGTTTTTGCTTAAGGTTGACTATTTTCATTTTAATCTTGACTCTAATTCAAGTAATTTAGCCTTTCTTACTTTTATGGCATTTTCAATCACAGAGCGAGAAGTGCCACTTAAATTCGTATCTTTTACCATGCCTTCTAATTGTTTAATGCTCGGCTCCCCCTCCTTTCCGTCACGAACGATAGAAATCTCTTTTCTGAGATACTCTTTTTCGTGCGCGTTATTCTTCTTTGCTTCTTCTTCGCGGTATCTTTTTTCGTGCGCATTATCCATTACTCTCTCCAAGTTAAAATCACATCGCGCTGAACACGCTCTTTTACTTCATATCCCAAACACACAAGGTACTCAACGACTTCTTCGGGTCGAATACCGTACATTAAGGGTAATTCTTTATTCTCAATCACTATCACAGGGTGGTATTTTTCAATCGTTTTTTCACCGCCTTGCAATGCAAAAAGCTCATACCCCTCTATGTCAAGATAGATAAGGTCAGGGGCAATATTCATATCATCAATCATTATCGTGGAAATACCGCCTTCTCCTAAAATCTGATAAGCCCCACAATTATTTTTCAGGTCTTTTCTCGAAACACCAATCTCAACACCATCATTATTAGCGCCCAACGCAGCGAAATATTTATTAATATTATCTTCTGGACAATTTTTTACAAGACACTCGAAATTCTCTCCATCCGGCTCAAAGGTGTACACCGTTTTAAATTTATTCGCTAAATGGCGCGGAAATACCCCGACATTCCCTCCCGCCTGAATAACCACGTCTTTTTTCTTTAAATATTTGTCCAAAAGGTCGATTTTACTCACCTCACCCAAAACAGCTTTATGACAATCATTATCAGAGTCAGGCCACCAAAAATTACTTATTAGTTTCATGTTTTTTCTTCTTTGTAGGTTTAGACCATTTTATTTTATCAAAATTTTCTCTGTACTCTTTACTAAGAGGGCAACTGTAAATAGGATCGCCGTTTCTGTCTTTTAGTGGTTTTCTCATTTTATTTTTACCGATGGATGCCAATCGCTTCCTGTATCGTGGAAGCGCCAGTTTAACGAATTATTCACTTTATCAAAACCACCATGCTCCATACCCCGTTTTGGCATAACAACCTCACACGGAATACCGAGGCTCCCCGCAATATGCACAACAGTTGTTGGCACACTAATTACTTTTCTTAACAAAGAGATATAAGCAAACAAAGCTTCAATATCATTCTTTACATCAAATGGAGGGTAATGTAGCTCGTCACTTTCTTCCCCATACTGTAAAGATACTCCACCCATTTTTATTATTCCATTATCCCTTCCTTGCCGACCAACCCAAGAAACACCCACATTATCGTAACCATTAACAAAACAGTCCGTTTTATACATATAAACCATTTCAGGATTTGGCTTTAAATAAGACATCTCTTTTGGAAAATCCTTTATAGAACGTCTGTACCATGTTGGCAAATCTCCCATTAATGTTTGTGCGTCAAACTCACGACTTTCAATTTCAGTGTCGTCAGTACCCCAGAACCCTTCTTTGTAATGAACGCGGCCAATGAACTCGATATGCGGGAAAGACCTCTCAAACACAGGCATAAGCCGTCGGTCACACTCAACAGTAATATTCGGGCAATCAATATCATTAAACATAGAAGCAAAAAGAATCTCATCGCCTAACCCCTGCTCACCAAGAACTAAAAGACGGTCTACTTTTCCCCCATCCCACCAAGGGGCAACATTTGGGATTAGTCCGTCTCGAGGTTCACGAAGCCCCCACCCCTCCCAATCATATTGCCGATTCATTAAATTCGCCATACACAACCGGAGCATCCATTCATCACTCAAAGTCTTACGCATGGAGTTTTCCCACTTCGGGTTTTTCGTGTCTTTTTTCAATTTGCGAAGCAAGAAATTTTTTTTTAGGTTAGAGTCCTGCGTCCCTTTCTTAATTAATGTTTCCATTGCAGATTGAATATTCAATTAGGAATCCTCAACACTTTATACCCCACACCACCAGAATCTGCCGCACCCACCGTTACTCTTTCTAAAGTCGCATTATCCACGTCATAGATAAGAAAGCGGGTATCTCCGGAAGTCGTGGAATGGGCTTCAGAGGCCACTTTCTCAATCGCATCATGGACAGCATACCCAGAACCCAATAGTCTTTTTAATTTAGCGAACATTTTAAGTCTCCGTTAAATGCTTCCAAGTTCTTCTCTGTTTTATGGCGGCAACGGTTGATTTAGACACCCCGTATTTTTTCGCTGTCTCATTATAGGATAGCTGACTATTAAGTATGTTTATAGCTATACCCTCTGTGATCTTACAGGCGGGGCTATCTTCGCCGCTTAAAGCCCTCTGTCGGCCTTTTTTAACCATGTCAGCCATATTATCCTGATGTGTCCCTAAAAATAAATGGTCTGGATTAACGCATTTTGGGTTATCGCACTCATGCAGTACAAATAGTGATTTTTTGAATGAGCCATAATGGAGCGCATAAGAATATCTGTGAGCGCCAATGCCTTTGGCATTCTCAAGCCCAAACCTTCCATACCCCGCTTTATCTAAACCTCCAGACCATTCCCAACACCCAAAAGATTTTTTTTCGACATACTCAAAGAACCGTTCTTTCTTTGTTCTTTTTCCTTTATGAGTCCTAGCACATTGATAACATTTTCTGTTTAGATAGAAAGACCCATCAGACTTCTTCATACCAGATCGACTTGAATGTTCTTTATTGCATATAGGGCATGTTCTAGTCATGTGTATATAGTAGCACACATATTACGCTGTGTATATGGGCATAAACACATTACGGGATTATTATTTTCTTGGGATATTATTGAGTGGTATAGACACATCATGCAATACCGCAGGGGGGGTGTCGATCCTCACAGCGCGACTATATACCCCACAAACACTTCATCATGCTGTAACGCTCTCTAAGCCATTTAAATGACTGTACCTATGCAATGCCATTCATCAAGCTAGAACGTCTCTCATACGCTCACACGCGCAGCTTAAACGATAACCCAATGATGCAAGACAGCAGGAATACAGGTAAAACAAGAGGTTAGTGGGTACTAATTTAACATAATAAGCATTATCCCGTTCGTGTTAGTAGTCGCTTACATGAAGTGTAATGGCTTAGTTATGCGGTTAATTAGCTATTGCAGTGAATAATTGCGTTCTATGGTTTTATTTGAGAGAGGGAGGAGAGGGTGAAGACTAGACAATCAACGATAGTTTTGTTTGTTTAGTATTTTAGATAAAGACTTTCTAGCGTTCCTTTTTTAACCCGTAAGACAACTTAATAATACTATCAAGTGTATCCAGCTGCTTGTACGTGAATGAGATTGTTTTACTGTAGTTAATGAGTTGTTTCATTCTGAGGTTCTTCGGTGGATAGTTGATTAAGTAGCTCTTTAGGTAAAGCAGCATTAATCACTTCTTGAGGTAGTCCTGTCATAGCTATCTTGAGTCTTTCTAGTAGCTGTTCATGTGTTGCGGTCTCTTTGAGTTCGACTACTTGAGCTGCGTCATGTCCTGCTCTGGTTAGCCATTCACTAGCTGCTTTGAGTTTGACGGCTGGCTGGTCGCAGTCCAAGGCTATGGTTTTGATAACATTCAGCATTGTAGGTGCATGTTGTCCGTAAGTTTCTCGACTTGCTTTATCAATCTCTAGAGCAAATCGTTTACGCAGATTACAGGCTTTAGAGCTCCTATTTGCTTTACTAACATCGGGATATGCAACTTCTACAGCTTTTACTGAGTCGCCTGATTCAAGGAAATAATTAAACCATTTTTGTTGTTGTTTATTCAATGCCTGCTTCTCTCTTTAGCTTTCTTATTTGTATAGATTGTTTTCTATCTGGCTCTTTCTTTTGCCTTGTGCGTTTATTCACTGCTTCTGGATTCATACCGTACAGGTTCACCAAGTCCTGTACGTGATCACTGAATGGCCTGTCACCTGTATATACCTTGCTCATACTCTAAAGAATAGCACAAATTAGCCATAAACAAAACTTATGCGCCTTATAAAAACATTAAATTGGCTATACTTTAAAAGTTTAACTATAGTTACAACATCAAATAACGAAACAGGAGTAAATAACATGATTGTCAGGTTATCGAGAGATAAAAACGGCACTAAAAGACAAAAAGAACTTTTAGGCTGGTATTAATTTTAACATAATTTCACGTTAGGAGAACTAAAAATGCAAGATTTAAGAGACTACAGCGATCAAGAATTATCTTTATTGGTTTTTAATGATGAGTATTTGTATACATTAAGGGCAAACTTTTTAGCGTTACATCAGGCCGTAAATGAGTTGTTTCTTTTTACCGATGAGCAATATGATGTAATGGCGCAAGATGTTGAAGATGATCAAGGGGAATAAAAATGAAAGTAGAAAACATGACAACAAACGGTGGAAACAAGGTAGCCAATCAATTTATTGTGCAGGGCGAACACTACGGCCAAGAAGGTAAGTTTTTTCAATCGTACAGCTCTGTTATTGCCTTTAAGCCCAGCAATGGCTCAAGTATTACGCTTGATCGTAATAAATGGGATTACTCAGTCACTACGGGAAAATACCGTAACCAGTTCTTGGGTGAGACCAAGAAAGAAACACAAGCTAAGATTGATTCAGGTGAGTATATCTTGGCAGATTTAAACTGATATGGGCTTTCTAATCATATTAGCACTAATAATCTGGGCGTTTACTATCTCGCCTATCGTTGGCCTTTTGGTCTGTATATTACTTGTATTAACTTTGAGGTGAACCATGCTAGAACAATATGTAATTACAATTAACGCACTATTACGAAAGAAGGGCTACTCTATGAAGGAGGGTTTAACGTGGGCGGATTTAGAACCTGTGAGCTTTCAAGATGATGCTTTTATATCTGCCGCTATCGTTATCTATGAGGAGCTAAATAAATGAACTGGGATGAATTTTATAAACTAACAGGAAATGCTACTGTTTATTGGTTCGCCACAGGTTGTAAGCCTTCTTATGATGATGTTGTTGTCAGATCATTTTTATAAATAGGGATAAGCTGAAAGAAAATGTGATGCACCATAACACTTTCTTTAGTTTAACAGGTAACAAGGAGGCAAGCAAATGAAAAGGGAACAGAAAATTGCTTTTTTAGTCGAGTATGGAATACCTGAAACATTACTCGAAACGCTGTCAGATGATGACCTTGAGGCGTTTATTCAAGACATCTTCACTGATGCGGAACATATAACACCGGAGGATTTACAATGAAATATTTAATACTAACATTCGTTTTAATTATGCTCTTGCTTATATCTACTGGCTGTACATTAAAACCTAAACATGACCCTGAATCGCTTTTAGATCATGATGCTTTTTCAAACTGTAAAAATATCTCTCTAAAAGCCACCGCTAAGGCTACTTCTATAAGCTGCAACAACAAGTAAGGATTAAGCATCAGGCATATACGTCTATTTTCTGGCGTTTTGCTCTGGTGCAGTAAACTTGCCTAACTATCTGATAGAAGTATTTATTTGTTTCCATAATTATCTCTTATAAATGTATAGAATCGTGAAATAACGAAATTTAATCTTGCTACTGGGTTAATATACTCGCTGGCTTCTTTGTTTATACGGAATAACAGCCCATTTAAGCGCCATTCGCACCTTTCGTCCCCATTACACATATCTTTGATGTTCTCTTGCTGCAGGCGCTCAGATTCAGCCTCAAACTGTTTTGGGTCTTCTTGATACAGTTTTAGCATTTTATCAAAGTTCATTTTGCCTTATCTTTCTTCCGTATTACCTCTAAAATCCTGTCTATGGCCTTTTCGCTTAGATTCGGTCTATTTTTTAGTAATTTATTTACTTTGTACTTTGTAAGGCTTATTACTTTTGCATTCATAATTATACCTCCTAAATTAATGCCGGTTTTCTGGGCACAGCTACCGGCAAGCTGTTGGAGGGTTTAGCCCTTTAATCTCTTTACAGCCTCTCTTATCGCTTCCTCACATGCTGTGCACACCCTTCTCTTGCCTTGTTTGCTTGTATAAGTATAGGCTAATGATTCTATTTTTTTATACTTTGTGCATTTTGCACATTTAAACTCTTTCATTTATTTATACCAAAGAGCGAATGCTGCCCATATCACTATTCACCCGCCTTAATTAATGCCTTGGCTAAGCCTTCTGTCCAGCCCTCGCCTATTCTTGAATCTATATCGTCTAGAATCTTATCCCGCGCTTCAAGTTCTTTTATTAATACATGCTCAATTAAGTCGTCAACTAACTCTTGTAAATCATCAGGACTATGCTTTACCCAGTCATTATTACACCCACTTCTATCCTCTCCATCCCATACGTTAGCATCTATAAATAACTTTGATTGCTTTTTTATGCGCTCTATTAATGACATTTTGCTTGCTCGTGGTTTGTCCATTGCTTCGTTATACATTTCCTTTTCTATAGCTTGCGCTCAGAGTTCGCCATGCTTCAATCTTGGCCTCTGCTGCTGCTCTCATTGCGTCCAATAGCGTGTATTCGTAAACCGCTTCTTCATACTCCTTTAAAATATCCTTGTAAGCCTCGGACGCTTCGCCTCTGTGGACATTCTCACTTATTGTCTTACCTGTTGCCCTTAAAACCTCCGAGCTTCTTACGCTCTTTCTGTGGCTCTCAAGGTATTTCATGCGCCCCTTCCATTTGGCGTAATTCTCTGATGTATCCCTAAGATAATTTAGCGCCTTTTCTATTTCGCTATCTGTTATGAAGTTGCTCATTTATTAAGCCCTTTTAAAGCAATAACCGTTTTCATGTGAGACTGGACGCGCTTTTTCATATGGTCGGGTACTTTTGCGAATCGGGCTAGCTGTTCTTTTTTGGTTTTACCACCCTCTACCCACGCTTGATATTCGCCAAACCCTTTTTCTTTTGTTGACGATAAAAGGTTAACGGTTTTTCCAGAAATCGGGCACTTTCCTGTACCTACTTCAAAAATTCTAGCGGGTATTCCTAGCTCGTCATCACCTTTTAAGTATTTGCATCGAGCAGAAATTGATGTGTATTCAATATCTCCCCACTTACCGCGATAAATCGACAATATCTGCTGCATTGTTAGCTTGCCGCCTAAGTCGATTATATTAAATATCTTCTCAGCTTGCGTAGACTCTTGGCCGCTTTCTTTTGTTTTGCGGTAGCTGGTTTTGCTGGTACATTTAACAGTCATTTTCTATCGCCTCAAATATATCAAAACTTATATATTCTTTTCCTTTTGGCACAATTCTCTTGTATGCGCCGATATGATAAATGCGGTTATCATTAAACCCGTATTTCTTTTGTAAAACATCAATAAACGGTTTTAAGCAATTATCTAAATCAAAACCCTTGCTGCTAACCCCGATTTGAATGTGAAATTCTAAGTTCCCATCAGGTATTTTCATTGGTTTTAAATTAACCAAGCAATCATTAATAAACTGCTTATAACGTGGCGTTTTGTACCTTTTTCCACCTCGGTATGCCATATTCATAGATAACGGTTTAACGTCAATCTTCACGCTTATTCCTTACTTTGCCAGCACGCGTGTCCGGACAGCTCACGATGAACCCGATTAACGGCTTGCTCAGAATAAAGAGGTAAATCTTCGTTTTCTAAATTAAAATCATCACTTAGTGTTTCGTCACACATATTTATTACTTCTTGTAGTTGTTCGATTTTATTAGCGCAAAGAGTAAACACATCATTTACACCATCTTCCTTATTATCTAGCGCATCCCATAACTTTTTACACGCAGCGTGGTACTGTTCTGGCGTTATTCCATATTCTTTACTCATAATAATTCTTCCTATTTTTTAAAGTCCGCCGCCCACATATTCACGGTATAAATATTTCACCCTGTAAAAATCTAAGCCTAGCTGCTTGGCTATCTCCCTAGATGATAGCTTTAGTCTTTCTGTTCTTTGTGTCGATAGAATCTTGCGTCCTCTCCTTGCCATACGCTTGCATTCTTTTCTTGTTTGTTCGTCTTCTGCTTCTTTTGCAGCTTTTGCATACTTACCAACGAGCTCAATATTAAAATCTATCTTCTCAGACAGCGCGATTTTAAAATCAAACCTTTCGTATATTTCGTCGTTTGTTTCTTTAGTTGTCATAATTCACCTCATTTATAATAGGTCGCTAAAACAGACTTCGCTACGCTTGCTGTTTAGCTTGACTGTTATAGCCCCGTACTCGGCTTACTATCAACAATCGCATTACCAAAAGTATCGCTACCTATAGCACTAGGGTTTCGTCTTGCGCCAGTCCACGGGTTAAAAATCCATGCGGTCTTGCCGTGATACCTTCGCCATTGTTCAGCATGTGATGGGTAAGGTCGTTCATAACCATATGCGGGGTCGTACTTCATTAATTCGTTTTGCATAATATCTCCGTTTGTTTATAACAAGTTGTCCCAGTTGATTGCTCTTTCGCTGCGCTCAGTCGCAACAACTGAGCAGCGCCGTTATGCATCAACAATAGCATCGGCACACCTTAGCGCCATATCAATGCAATCGCTGTACTTTCCAGTTTCGCGACAGATTTCCGCGCTTACCTCACGAACATACTTAATAGTGAATTCCACTTTTTCATCTGAACCAAGATCGAACCATTGGTTGTATTCATCTGCTTGTTTGTTCCATGCGTCTTCAATATCTTGTAACTGCATAACAATTCTCTTCAATAGTTGCGTTATAAAATAAAAATCCACACTAATAGGGCGCAGCATATAAACCCAGCTATAAAGCCTTGCTTTAATGACTTATTGGCTATTTCTTCGTGTTGGTTCATTGTTTTGCTCCTATAATTTTATCCCATAAGCTGATTAAACTTATTATAAAGATTCGCTTCATCTACTGGAATACCTTTCTTTTTTGTTCTCCGGCTCTTTTTTCTGCACTCATTGCATAACCTTTCTCTATATGCTTTTCCTGTTGTTTTATTGGTGCGAATAATCCTAAATTCGGTATCAGGTTTAATATCTCCGCAGCCTTTGACTGACTCTGTATCCTTACACTTTTTCATCTAAGCCTGTTTCTATTGCTTCAGAATCTTTCATCATTGATTTGTATTCATCTTGGTCTTTTTCGTCTAACTTTTTAAGCAATAATTTTTCAGTTATGACTAATATACCTTCTACGCTCTCAGTCAATAAACCTACGTCATGAGAAGAAATTGCGGTTATAATATTATGAAATATATCATCTCCCTGCTGCATAAATTTTTCGTGTTCTTCTCTCCGCTTACCTTTGCCGCCTCTTGGAATGGACGCAATTAGCCCCTGATACAAAGCAATATAAACTTCTGTTAATACATGTTTGCTAAACAAATACATGCCTAATGGATCGTTTTCGTCTATAAATTTATAAAAATATTCTTTCTGTTCCTGAGTGTAACCGTATGTATAATCTGCTACGTCTGTTTCGTGCAAGGTTTCAAGTATTTTTGATGCTCTGTCCTCATTACGAATATTAGCAGGCCATTGTTTAGCTGCGATATAGGCCATTGTTTTCTCGACCATTGATTGCTCATCAGATACCCAAGGTGGTTCATAAGCCCACTCACCCTTATCCACTTTAGCCTTATATGACTTGTAAGACTCTGATCGGTCACGGTGCTTTTCAAAAATAGTGGTGATAGGTGCAACAACCACATTTATGGATTTATCAGGATAATAGGTAATTGCATAACCACCTGATATTGCTCCTCGACTTTCATTGCTAGCGAACCAATCTGCTTTATGCATTGGCTTTTCTTGATCGTCTCCAGACCATTCAAACTCGTCATTTTCGCGCACTGTACGAATAACTAAGCGGTCAATAACACCCATTCTTTGATGAATGGCCTCTACACCTTTATAACCTACTTGTAATTGGATAACCGTCTTTTTAAATTGGTTTTTACGCGGTAACAACCAGCCCTGCCGCTTTCCTTCTGTTAAATCAAGGCCAAGAATAGCGGCCTGAACTAAAGCTTCTTGTACTGATTCTGGGCTGCTAGACGCAATACCCATAATATAGTCATTTTTCATTAGGGTCTGTTTAGCGGCCGCTAATTGTGAGTCAGGTACTAACTCCCACTTGTACTGTGAAATAGTAGATACAAACTGTGCGGCTGCATCAGTAACTGATTTATCAATATTTTGTGTTGCTATAACTAATTCTTGATTATTCATTTTTACCCTCTCTATTTATTATATAACAGGTCGATAATTCAGACCGCTGCGCGGCTGGTTAGCTTGGCTGTTATAAGACTCGCCTGTGTACAGGGTTTCTAATATCCAGCCCACACTCAGCGCAAGCGTCATCTTCACCATTATTAACATGCGTGTGTTCAAAAGCCTTTCTAAGACTATCAACTTCTGTGATCACGCCCCGCAGTTCATAGCGCAATGCGTCTTCGCTCATCATGTCTATCATGTCTGGCTCACTTGGTTGAGGCATCCAGTGTGTAATTCTTAAATGCCATAGCCCAAAGTCCCAGCCATCTTTGTCATAATCAACACGCCCGTATATTCCAAGCGTTCCGTCTTCGTCAAGTTTGCAGCGCGGCTCCCAGAATCCAGCGCCATCCTCAGCAATTATCCAGCCTTGAAACTCCGTTCCATCTTCTGGAGATGTGGAAGCATCACGCCATAACAAATCATTCAACATCGCTCGTTCCTCGCTTGGACGCGCTACCGCGCGCCTGTTAATAGTGCCGTTATACGTCCTCGCGGACATAAAGCCTTGCTTGGTTAGGCGTACCATTCCATCTTGCTTCATCATTCTCAAATTTAAGGTTTGCTACTTCCATTATTTCGTACAACATTGCATATTTTTGCATCTCCCTTTGCTGGGAAACTCCTACATTTATCTTATTTGGTAAGTATCTTTCAGCAATATCCAGAATCCATGCAACCTGATCACAATTAATCGGACGTATAAAAAGTCGCTCTTTTTGACCGCCTAACGCGGCGTTTGCTCCTTGTCCTTTGGTTTCTTTGGACATTTTCTTTATCCCTAGTTAATTAACTTTAATCGCCGTTATAAATAATCACTATCATTCATATCCCAATCAGACCGCTCTTGTTTACACTCTTCCTGATAATCTAAATCTTCTATTCTTTTTTCTTCGCGTTCTTCCATTAATTCTTTTAGCTCGTCTTCTGGAATCATCTAACTATCTCCGTATTGAATGTTTACTTTCTATGTGTTACATTATACACATATAGTATAACTATGCAAGGATTATTTTCAAATGAATATGCGTTCTCAAGTACAACGATTAGAACAAACTGAGCTACACCAAAACTTATTGGACGAATTTGGCTCAATTTCATTTGCCGCTAAAAAGTTGCTAGGCGACAAGAATAAAAAATGCACGCTTTACAACTGGTTAAAAAATGGTGGTGTTCCAACCTCTAAACGTCAAAATGTGATTGATAAGGGCTTTAACCCTGATACGCTTAAGCGACTTTAATACCCTTAATGATTCCGTCCTTTATGGCCTTCTGTAATGTTTTCGCCACGTATTCCCATTGCTCAAGTTTAAGTTCTGGGTTTTCGTGTTGCCGATGGAAAAGTGCATGACAGCCAGTGCAAACAGGCATAGAAAGCAGGTCACATGCCTTACCACCCATTATTCCGTCACCTATCCCAATAATATGGTGATGCGTGTCTGCGGGTGCGTGACATAAACAACAATCAAGCCCATCTATCCATTTAAGATATTTCTTGCTTCTTACTGGGTTATCTTTAAAGAAACTCATTCCCCCAAATCCGCCCCAACAATACGAGCCAGCGCCGTGATTTTCTTTAACTCCTCACACTGAATCGCTTTATCTGGAAACTCCTGATTATTACATTTATTATCGAAGGCTATTAATTCTCTAATTATTATCTTAGCCATTGCTATATTTTCTTCCTGTGTATGTAAGCTCATTTTTTCAGCCCCGCCTCAACTTCTCTTTGATTTTTTGATGCAAGCTTTTTAAGTTCATCTTTCTCTATTTGGTATTCAATCTCGTCTGCACATTCTTCGCAACAAAAATCACCGCCTTTCGGATGTTCAACGCAAGGAAAATAATCATCATCTTTATAGTTTCCGCGCTCATCACAAATATAAATAGCCATTATATTCTCCTTTCTATTTTCTCTAATTCTTCAATAGTTTCATCATAACATTTAAGCATAAAATCAAACGCGCCAATATATGCCTTATAATCTGCTTCTGTTGGATTGTCCGTTCGTTTCATCATATTAAGAACATTTCTCATATACCCAATTAACATCGTTCCGGCCACATCTCTTGATAAGTAGTCCTTTGTATATTTCATTTTTTCCTCTCCGGTAATGACAATTTATCTCTTAATTCAGAAAACTGATCCATTGTTAACACTAGCATCGCATCTGTTAAGCCAGCATCAGCCATTGATGTCAACAAGGTATCGTTAATCATCATATTTTGTACGCTGGCAGGAACAGACCTTTTCCCTTTGCTCATTTCGTTTATCTGGCTAGGTGTAAGTTTCATATTTAAAATCATATTTAATTCACGCACACCTTCACCGATAGAGCCGTATTTTTCCTTTGCTCGTTCTTTCCAGCTTTCTATAAGATTCATTCTATTACTCCAAGCTTTACGCTCTTGCCTATGTTATTTTTAATCTCTAACTCAAAATATTTTTCCAGCTCCTCCCTTGTGTTAAAAATAAGATTTGATAATCTTGCTTTTTTAGCATACATAAACCCATAATTTCCCTGTATATGCGCGGGTTCTTTGCGAACATCCCAGCTCGTATGATTTTTAAAGTTTGGCACTTCATAACCTTCATCACAAACAAAATTACCATCTTCTAATTTAGCTAATTTACAGTTAAACGATTCTAAGGTTTCACCGTCTATTAATGCTTGCATCATTTCTTGTGGGTTATTCATTGTCATCCTCCACTTGTTTTATTGCTTCTTCTATTCTATACAGCACAATATTTCCTGAGCCGGTTTCTTTAAATTTGCTATGCAAATATTCTATTTGTAGTCTTGCTTCATCTAACAAATCAAGTATTTTGTAATGGTTATTACATGCTTTAACGATAAAGGCGGCGTTTGCTTCTGCGTCAATTCCATTTGACCAATTTTGAGTCCATACCTCAAACCATGTGTCTTTGTCGCCGTGACACGTACAGATTGAGCCAGTATGTATATTCTGTTCTTCCATTTTCCAAGGTAATTCTGTATGGTTCATTACTCATCCTCCCAGTTATTAACCTTCACTTGTTCTTCTTCTTCCATTATTCTAAATAACATCATGTACAATAAAGCCCCTAATTCAGAATAAAACGCTTCAATATCCATTTTCTCTTTTTGCCTGAATAATGTTTTAAATGTCTTTAGTTCTAACGTAGTACCTTTGGGCAACAGGTCGAAAATTTCGCCCATTCTTACATCTAAAACTCTGCGTTCTGTTAGCTTTACAAGTAAACTTTCTTTTGTTGTCATTTTTAAATTCTCGTCTAGCAATAAGCTCATATTTTAATCCTCATTTATAACAGGTCGCTAACATAGACTTCGCTACGCTTGCTGGTTAGCTTGGCTGTTATATTACCTTGTGCTTCGGGTGGGCAACTTTCACCATCTCCTCTGCTTGCCTTAATGCACAATCCGCACAGTAAGAAAACATATAGTGCTTTTTTGGGTAGTCATGCCGTTTTTGTTTATATGCTCGTCCAACAACTCTTTTGTTTTCATCGCCGCAAAAGCTGCACACATAGTCGTTTTTTAAGTGCTGATGTTCACCGATAGTAATAATGCTCATCCGTTACCCCGTAATATAACAATTAAATCAAAAGCGACTCGCTACGCTCACGCTTTATTAAAGCCGTTATGTGGCAACAAACCATCCAAAGCTTATCCATTCGTTAATTAAGTCAGTTTTTATCCATTGCCCACTAGGTACGTCTTTGGTGCGTGTAACCACATGTGTTTTATTATTAACGGCTGCAAATCTCATTGCCTCTTCTGGTATTTGCTCATCAAAAGGGTTTTCCGTTAATCTAACTTTGTCACCAATAGTAAATTTATCTCTCACGCTTCCTCCAAGCCCTGCACATAACAAGGCGTTCAAAAATCGGACGCTTAACGCGCCGTTTAACTCTGCGTTATATTTCCAAAACAGCTCTTGCTCTTTTCCATGCTTTAGGCTGATTCTCTAAATAAAATTCATCCTTGCCGTGTTCATCTTTATAGTTTTTAAGATCTACAAGCTCTTGCAGTGCTTCTTCCATTTCTCTAACTTGCATACATGCCGTATCAAACGGGTCTGCGCTTTGTTGTAGTAATAAACTAGCCTTCATAACTCACCTATAAATAAAAATATAACAATTCATTCAAAAAAGACGCCGGAAAGCGGCGCTTTTTAATCTTTCCGTTACCCACACTCGGCAACATCAATATCACTAATTTCTTCCCACCCTTCCTGTATTAATTCCATACACTTACCAAAGGTTAATATAGCCTCTGTGCATTTACAGATTGATTTCACATATATAATGAGCTCTTCTTCATTATTAAACACATGAAGTGCTTCTCCGTTTGGATGAACCAATTCACCACTGCCATCTGAACATAATGTGATATTCCAGTTATTACCTTCTTTAGTTTCAACGCATTCTTCTAATTGTTTTAGTAGATATAGATACATTTACTCACCCTCTCAATTAATTTCTAACTTACATCCAGTATAGCCGTATTTAGGATAATTGCAAGTTAATTTACTAAAAAAGTTTATTTATTTTTATGGAGGCGAAAAAATACCCCTGACATTACCTAGTCTAATTCTAGGGTGTGAGGGGGTATAGGCGCTACTCTTATTTATTTTTAGTCCAGCTAAAAACCTATTCTAGATCGCCTAGAACCTACAAAGGCGGTACACCAACGGCCATTAGGCTGCGCTTTATATCAGTGCGTGTTTATTATACATTAATCAGATAATTCGGCAAGTGCGCTATTATATTTTTCACTTCCACGCTTATATGCAGTTAATGCGTCGCTCTCTGCTTCGCTCATTGCTATTAGCGAATTTTTTACAAAGCTGTACGGTAAATCAGGATTATCTTTTATTGCCTGTTTAATTTCTTTTTCTGTTGGTTCCATAATATTACCCTTTAATTGATAAAGCCGCCATTACAGCGGCCTATCGCATAATATCAAAGATATAAGGTAAGCAACGCAATAAGCTTTCTTTCTATTTGTTTGGCTACCACCACGCCCCTTTCGTATTACCTGACTTTTCAAATCAAGGGCGTGGTGGATTTTATCTGCACCTTTGAAGTGTGCAATCTTATGTTTTATTTATTTTCCCCATTAAGGTTGTGCAAGGCCATTACTCGCATTAATTATATTATAACAGAAAAAAATACCGGCACAAGGCCGGTAAAGAGTGGGGGTGATAATTTTCCCCTATTAACCGAGGGGATACGGCACAATCTTAGTTGCCAGTGAACGCAACATGGGGTAAGATTGAGTTATCTAGCTTGTCTTTTGAGAGGGACACTAGACGGGAAGAATTATAACATAGTAATTTATACAGATGTCAATAGTTTTTACCACCTAATCATTTTTACGCCCTCTCATTTTTCTGCTAGGTCATATTTAATGTATACGTCCCTTTCGACTCGGTTGCGTTAAATGTGGTTAGGCTATTACAACGTGGACTTATCAAAATAGCATGGAACTCTAAAGGCGAACCCAGATAAGGGGAAGTGAATTTTCCTGAATCGCTAACTATAACTAAAATCACTATGTTATAGGCCGACTATTCGACTGAACGACTGACGGAATAAACGGCAAGGAGACCAACTTACTTTTTAGTGGGTTTGGGTACTCTTTGCCTTAATTTCTCCTTCACTCTTTCTGGAATAATTAACTATAGGGAATAAAGTAATGGGAACTAATAAAGATAATGGGTTTAGTAAGAATTGGGAATGGAAAGAAGAAGATACTTTTATACCCAAAAAATCAACCGTAAGAATGGCAACATCTAGATTTACAGAAGCAAGGAAAGCGTGTATTAAATATTTTAATGTTGATCCAAATATAAGAAATGTAGAACTAGCTGAATTAGTTAGGCTTAAAACAAAATGGAAAAGCAAAAGGTCAAAAAAAGCAAATAAAAACGCAATACAAAAATTCGCCAGTTTTATTATTAATGGCAGAGACTTTAAAAAAAGACCGGCAAACGAGTTTTACAGAAGCAGGAAATGGAGAGAATTAAGATATAAGGCTTTACTAAGATGTGGAAGGGCTTGTATGTGTTGTGGAGCACAACCTAAAGACGGAATAATATTGCACGTTGACCACGTTAAACCAAGGTCTAAATACCCACAATTAGAGCTTGATATTAATAACTTACAGATTTTATGTGAGGACTGTAATTTAGGGAAATCTAATATATTTGAAGATGATTTTAGGTAGCCCTTGGGTAGCTTATGTCTAAAAATAGAGGTGAAATATGGGCGATAAAGAAATGAAGTTACGATTCCAGCCTAAAGGGAGCATGTGTTCAGCATGCTACAAAAAGGAAAATGATTGCAGCGAATTAGAATTTTATAAAATGCTACCTATTGTGGAGAACTATAGGAAGGATGGGTTAAGTGTGATGATTGTTAAATGCAGTGAATTTAGCAGACTACATTAAAATAAACCTTGCATTATTATACTTCATCAGTTAATATCTAGGTAAATAAAGAAGGGGGTTAAAAAATGAGTCTTGGTGATAGGATTAAAAGGTATGAATTGGTAACGAGAAATTTTGCCACACAAAGAACGCCGCTAATAATTCGAGTTGATGGGAGGGCTTTCCATACTTTTACGAAAGGAATGGGGAGGCCGTTCGATAGCAGTCTTATGGACGCAATGGTTGACGCTGCTAAAGATGTTGCAGAAGAGATGCAGGGATTTAAAGCTGCCTATATTCAGTCAGACGAGGTTACATTCTGTCTGACTGATTACGATTCTTTGGAAACTCAAGGCTGGTTTAATTATAATCTGCAAAAAGTAGTCTCTATCTCATCAGCTTTAATGTCTGTAAGACTAATAAAGCACCTAAACACAGATAAAACACCTGTTTTTGATAGTAGGGCGTTTAATGTTCCTGCTACAGACGTTATAAATGTATTTTTGTGGAGGGCGAAGGACTGGGAAAGAAATAGCTTGCAAATGTATTCAAGATCAAGCTTTTCGCATAAAGATCTTCATGGTAAAAACAGATCCGATATGCACGAAATGTTACATAAAGTCGGTAAAAACTGGACAATCGACCTAAGCGACCAACAGAAAAACGGATCTTTTATTTTAAATACATCGTATGGCCTTGATGTTAGATATGATATTCAACCCATGTACGAATCAATAAAATCTGCATTTGAAGATCTAGATATATGAATAACGAAGAAAAAATAATAGAGCTACTAACATAGGGGGGGGTAATGATGGATTACAGCAGTGATT
>Ga0316207_10000924_pt1 | contig 40726 bp, 42 predicted proteins | sample 6weekpyrite_MG_FD_204943 | JGI IMG/M metagenome (GOLD analysis project Ga0316207, IMG submission 204943) | Microbial mat bacterial communities from mineral coupon in-situ incubated in ocean water Damariscotta River, Maine, United States -... | ecosystem: Environmental > Aquatic > Marine >... | reverse complement strand
ATTAATGTAGGAAACGGGTTTTTTATTTTCACTCAATATGATGTCGTAATCGATATCCGCCTGTTCACTAGCTGGATCTGTTTTTTCACTCCCACATGAACTTACTATAAAAACAAGTAAAAAGTATGCAGCTATTTTTATTATTTTATGCATCTAATCAGCTTCCAGCTCTTCCCATCTTGCATATGCATTTTTTAATTCAAGCTCAACTTCAGACAGGCGCTGTGTTGTAGTGGCGATTACATCTTTGTTCTGTTGATAAAAATCAGCACTGGACATTTTTTCTGTCAATTCAGTTTGTTCATCATCCAGTGTCTCTATCAATGCCGGTAGCTGCTCTAGTTCGCGTTTTTCATTAAAGCTGAGCTTCCTGGCTTGTGCATTTTTTTCTGGCTTTTCTGTCACTGTAGATTTTTTTTCTTTTTTAACAGTTGCGCTATTCGATTTATTTTTTTCACTATTGGCTTTCTGCCATAACCAGTCTTCATAACCACCCACATATTCATTGATTGTCGCATCACCTTCAAATACCAGCGTACTAGTGACCACATTATCCACAAAGGCCCGGTCATGGCTAACCAGAATAAGCGTACCTTTATAATCCAGTAGCAATTCTTCTAGTAGCTCCAGTGTATCCACATCCAGATCATTAGTGGGCTCGTCCATGATTAACAGATTAAAGGGCTTGGCGAAGAGTTTCGCCAGCATCAGACGATTTCTTTCACCCCCTGAAAGGGTACTTACGGGAGAATTAGCGCGCTGAGGTGAGAAAAGAAAATCACTGAGATAACTCATTACATGCTTGGTTTTATCACCAATTTCTATTTTATCTGTGCCTTCTGCCAGATTATCTCTTACGCTCTTCTTAAGATCTAATTCTGAACGTAGCTGATCAAAATAGGCTATTTCCAGTTTTGTACCTAACTCAACGGTTCCTTCATCTGGCTCCAATTGTCCTAACAGTAATTTCAGAACAGTCGATTTTCCTACACCATTCGGCCCAAGTATGGCAATGCGGTCTCCACGGGTAATCAATGTACTGAAGTTTTTAACAATCGGCTGATCGCCATAACTGTAACTAATATTGCTCACTTCAATAACGCGCTTACCCGAGCGATCCTGCTCACTCACCTGCATATTCACCTGGCCTTTCTTCTCACGACGCTGCTTTCGCTCATCTCGCATTGACTTGAGTGCACGAACCCGGCCCTCGTTTCGTGTTCGACGTGCTTTTATGCCCTGGCGAATCCACACTTCTTCCTGTGCCAGACGTTTATCGAATAACGCATTTTCCTTTTCTTCTATCTCTAATGCTTCCTGTTTTTTCACCAGATAATTTTCATAATCGCCGGGCCATGATGTGAGCTTGCCTCGGTCAAGCTCAATAATGCGTGTCGCCAGATTTTTCAGGAAGGATCTATCATGGGTAACAAACAGCAGGCTGCCTTTCCAGCTGAGCAGAAAGTTTTCCAGCCATTGTATGGCCTCTATATCCAGATGGTTGGTTGGCTCATCCAGCAGTAAAAGATCCGGGTCTGTAACAAGTGCTCGTGCGAGTAGCACCCGGCGCTTCATTCCCCCGGACATTGCAGAAAAGTCCTCATCTGCAGGTAGCTCTAATAGTGAGATCGTAGTTTCTACCTGTTGTGATAAACTCCAGCCATCGACCGCTTCCAGCTTATGCTGAATACGTGACAGCTCTTCCATTTTCTCTTCAGTGTAATCTTCAGCTATTTCCAGGCTCGCATGGTGATACTGCTTGAGTATGTCTCCGACACCTTCCAGACCAGACGCCACCACATCATAAATACTGCCCTCAATACTTTCTGGTACATCCTGTGTCAGGTAGGCTATTTTTAGATTCTGCTGACGCTCTATGCTGCCTTCGTCTGCCTTTATAAAGCCAGCAATCAACTTCATCAGAGTTGATTTTCCTTCGCCATTACGCCCTAAAAGACAAAGCCTCTCTTTGGGTTCAATCTGTAAATTCAGCGCGTTAAGTAGATTTGGGCCACCAAAGCCCAGGTTAATATCACGTAGTGTTAGCAGTGCCATAGTGTTACCCGACTGATTAAGGCGTGTATTTTATCAGAGCTGGGTAGTATTATTGTGTTTTTATCTGCTGTGCATCTATGTCTAAATTAACCATACTTTCAATTATTGAATCACCCACTCATCCCAAGCTATCCAGCCTGTTTGATACTCTGGGTGCCCGGGAAATCAAGGTCAATTCCACACGTAATGCGATTAAGGCACTGAAAACCTATCAACCCGATTTTATCGTCGCTGAATTCTTTTATGGTTATGGTAATAATTATGCGGGTGTCAATGTCTCTAATCTGGATGTACTCCTCTCCAGTTTGCCCAAATATTCACCGCAAACAAAAACCATCGTCTTTGTTGATAAAGAAGAAATACAATATGTTGATAGGCTTCATCAGCTGTATCCACTGCATGGGGCTTTTTTGCATGACACACCAGACTTTGTCATAGAGGAATCTCTACTCGGCAATACAGACATTTAGCATCTTTATTTCTTAGCTGGGCCTCTACTCGAATCTGCTGGCTATGTACACCATACAGTCTCACACCACGTCTGGCGACTGGTGGCTGGCTTTATCGTAATAATTAATTTTCTTTCAAATTCTGTGCAGCACACCACGCAGAAGACCATGCCCATTGAAAGTTATAACCACCCAGTTCGCCCGTAACATCCAGAACCTCTCCGATGAAGTAAAGGTTTTTCTGCAATCTGGATTCGAATGTTTTAGATGATATTTCATCTGTACTGATACCCCCCAGTGTCACTTCTGCAGTTTTATAGCCTTCCGTAGCTTCTGGTCTAATTCTCCAGTGATTAATTTTTTCTTTTAATGTCTGCAGATCCTGTTTATCAAGCTGTTTGATTTTTTTATCTCGCAGGCCATCACTGCATATAAATGATGCAAGTCGCTTCGGTAATACTTTCCCCAGGCTATTTATAACTAATCGCTCACCATGCTCAATACACTGTTCTTTTATATAATCTTCAATCTCGATATCTGGCAATAAATTAATAATTATTTCATTGCCTGGTTTCCAGTCAGTTGAAATCCTTAAAACCACTGGCCCACTTAAACCTCTGTGGGTAAATAACAAATCGTCATCTATTTTTATCGTGCTTTTAGCTGATTGTAGTGTTATCGATGCTGGTAAAGCCACGCCAGCCAGGTCTTTTATTTTTGACAGATTATTTTTTGCTAATATAAACGGTACGAGTGATGCACTGGTTGGAATTATCTTATGACCAAACTGTTCTGCCAAGGTATAACCAAAGCCCGTTGCACCTAAGGTGGGAATCGATAAACCTCCCGTTGCAACAACCAGTGATTCACTGAAAAAATCACCACAACTTGAGTTAATCAAGAACTTCTGCACTTCATCTACTTTTATAGTATCTATTGTACATTTTTTGTAGATTTTAACACCCGTAGCGGCACACTCTTCGAGTAGCATCTGCAGTATATCTTTAGAACTGTTTTTACAGAACAATTGTCCCGGGCCTTTTTCAACATATTCAATATTATGTTTTTCAACTAAATCGAGGAATTGATAGGCCGAGTACTGATTGAGCGCTGATTTACAGAAATGTGGATTTTTCGAGCTAAAATTCTCATGTGTCGTGTTCAGATTTGTAAAGTTACATCGGCCACCGCCAGACATAAGAATTTTTTTACCGACCTTGTTTGCGTGATCAAGCACCAGCACACGCTTGCCATGCACTGCAATATTAAACGCGCAGAATAAACCTGCAGCGCCTGCTCCAACAATGATCACATCGTAATGTTGAATCACAGAATCAGGATGTCTTAATTTTTATTAACTATCTACTTGTTCTTTTTAGGCCTTTCCCAGCCTTTAACTGTTTTTTGCGGTGAACGACTAATCACTAATACCGCATCTTCTGTAACGTCTTTGGTTACGGTGGCACCCGCGCCAATGGTTACGCCATCAGCAATCTTTACCGGTGCTATTAGCTGTGTATCTGAGCCGATAAATACATTATCACCAATCAGCGTTTTGTGTTTATTCGCTCCATCATAATTACAGGTAATCGTGCCTGCACCCACATTTACATTTTCGCCCATTTCGGTATCACCTATATAACTCAGATGATTGACCTTACTTCCCTTACCTATGTTCGCTTTTTTAACTTCAACGAAGTTACCCACTTTTGCATTCTGTTTTAAATGTGTTTCTGGTCGTAATCGAGCATATGGGCCAACTTCACAGCCAGTGTCTATAACTGTATTTTCAATTACACAATTCGCTTTTATGCTTACATTTTCACCGATATTGGAATTGATTATGACGCAGTTAGGCCCAATAGATGTTCCTGATGCTATTTTTACTTCGCCTTCAAGAATGACATTCACATCAATAAATACATCATTACTTATAGCCACTTTTCCACGAACATCCAGTCTTGCCGGATCTGCCAGTGCGACACCATCGGTCATCAACTGATTAGCAATATTTCGTTGATAAATCCGTTCGAGCGTTGCTAGCTGCAGTCTATTGTTGACACCTTCCACTTCATAGCTATCTGCTACCGTTGTGGTTTTAATGTCTATTCCCTGCTCTGCAGCGAGTGCAAAAATATCGGTCAGGTAATATTCGCCCTGACTATTATTATTATTAATATTGTTCAGCAGCTGTTTAAGCGTTTCTCCATTACAGCTCAAAATCCCACTATTCACTTCGTTTATCTGTTGCTGCTCTTCCGAAGCATCTTTCTGCTCAACAATTCCACTTACCTTGTTTTCGCTATTTCGAATAATACGGCCATAACCAAACGGATCTTCAAGGCACACTGTTAATAAGCCTATTTTGTCCTCTGTTCCTTGCAGCAGCTCTTCAAGCGTCTGTCTGGACGTCAGTGGTACATCTCCATATAACACCAGAATATTGTTCTGTAGATTCACTGAATCAAATGCCTGTTGCACAGCGTGCCCTGTACCCAGCTGCTCTTTCTGCTCGACCCATTTCGCATCAAAGTGAGAACACGCCTGTTTCACCATCTCGCCACCGTGTCCGTAAATGACGATCACTTCTTCTGCGCCCAGTGATTTTGCCGTGTCATATACATGCTCAAGTAACGGCTTATTGGCCAGTTTATGCAGCACTTTTGGCGTGCTGGATTTCATGCGAGTGCCTTTACCGGCGGCGAGAATGACTACACTGAGTGACATGTGACTTCCTTAGTTTTAAGATTTTTTATTACGTCTAGTTTAAAGCTGATTTTTACAATGGCAATAAAAAAGCCGGACTATGTCCGGCTTTTTCAGGTTTAATTCAATCAAATCAGCAATAGATAATTATCTACGGCCTTTAAGTTTCTTGATTGTTTCAACCATGGCAGCAGCTTCCGCGAGTTCTGCACTTGCTTTCGCATAGTCCATTTCAGAACTTTTGTTCTGCATCGCTTCTTCTGCCTGCTGTTTCGCTTCGATGGCAGCCGCTTCGTCCAGATCATCTGCACGAACCGCTGTATCTGACAATATAGTCACAACGTGTGGCTGTATTTCCAGCATTCCACCAGTGATGAAAAAAGATTCATCTTCACCGTCTGCGCCGCGAACGCGTACTTCACCCGGCTTAAGCTGAGTGAGTAGCGGGGTGTGGCGAGGTGCAATACCCAGCTCACCCATAATACCTGGCGCAAAAACCATAGTGGCTTGTCCTGACCAGATCTCTTTCTCTGCGCTAACGATGTCTACATGTGTTGTCATAGCCATAAGCTTTCCTTACATGTTTTTCGCTTTTTCTTTAACTTCGTCGATACCGCCAACCATGTAGAACGCCTGCTCTGGAATACTGTCCAGTTCGCCGTCCAGGATAGCTTTAAAGCTTGCTAAAGTTTCTTTCAGGCTAACGTATTTACCAGGTGCACCGGTGAATACTTCAGCAACGAAGAATGGCTGTGATAAGAAACGCTGCATCTTACGAGCACGGGCTACTGTCTGCTTATCTTCATCAGATAATTCATCCATACCCAGAATCGCGATGATGTCTTTCAGCTCTTTATAACGCTGCAATGTACCCTGTACGCCACGCGCGATGTCGTAGTGCTCCTGGCCAACAACCTGTGGGTCTAACTGACGTGAAGTTGAGTCCAGTGGGTCTACCGCAGGGTAAATACCGAGTTCAGCGATTTGACGAGAAAGTACCAGTGTCGCATCAAGGTGAGCGAAGGTAGTAGCAGGAGATGGGTCAGTCAGGTCATCCGCAGGTACATAAACCGCCTGGAACGATGTGATCGAGCCCGTTTTGGTTGATGTAATACGTTCCTGAAGAACACCCATTTCTTCCGCCAGTGTTGGCTGGTAACCTACCGCAGAAGGCATACGGCCTAACAGTGCTGATACCTCAGTACCCGCCAGTGTGTAACGGTAGATGTTATCGATAAACATCAGTACGTCACGACCTTCGTCACGGAAGTTTTCCGCAATGGTCAAACCGGTTAATGCAACACGTAGTCTGTTTCCTGGAGGCTCATTCATCTGGCCATATACCAGGGCAACTTTATCCAGTACGCCACCTTCTTCCATTTCATAGTAGAAGTCGTTACCTTCACGAGTACGCTCACCTACACCTGCGAATACAGAGTAGCCGCTGTGCTCAACCGCGATGTTACGAATCAGCTCCATCAGTGTTACGGTTTTACCAACACCCGCACCACCGAACAGACCAACCTTACCACCCTTGGCGATAGGCATAACCAGGTCGATAACTTTAACACCCGTTTCCAGAATTTCTACGTCTGAAGACAGCTCTTCATAAGTAGGTGCTGCACGGTGAATAGGTAAAGATTTTTCTTCGCCAATTGGGCCCGCTTCGTCGATTGGCTCACCCAGAACGTTCATTACACGTCCCAGAGTTTTAAGACCAACAGGAACGGTAATTGCTGAACCTGTGTTGGTTACTTCAAGGCCACGCTTTAAGCCTTCGCTTGAACCCATGGCAATTGCACGAACAACACCATCACCCAGTTGTGCCTGAACTTCTAGTGTCAGACCTGCGCTTTCAATTCTTAACGCATCGTAAACCTTAGGAATATTATCCCTTGGAAACTCAACGTCGATTACCGCACCGATAATCGAAACAACTTTTCCAGCACTCATAGACTGATCCTCTTAATTTAAATTCTTTCTAGTCTGCTTCACAAGCAAGACAATTAAACCGCGGCCGCACCCGCAACAATCTCGGAAATTTCCTGAGTAATTGCTGCCTGACGCGCTTTGTTATACATGGTTTCAAGGTTACCAATAATGTCGCCGGCATTATCTGTTGCGGCTTTCATCGCAATCATACGTGCAGACATTTCACAGGCGATGTTTTCAACAACACCCTGATAAACCTGAGACTCAACAAAACGCATGAGCAGACCATCAAGAATTTCTTTTGAGTCCGGCTCATAGATGTAATCCCAATGATGCTTTAATTCATCATCAGTACTTCCGCTTACAGGCAATAGCTGTTCAACATTAGCCTGTTGAGTCATGGTATTAACAAATTCATTGCTTACTATATAAAGCGCATCGATCTTGCCATCGGTAAATGCATCTAGCATTACTTTCACAGAACCAATTAAATCGTTTATATGTGGCGTGTCACCTAGCTGGCTCGCCTGAGCAATGATATTGGCATTTTGACGTTTGAAAAATTCAACCGCTTTACGGCCAATTGGAGCAACATCAATTTCAATACCCTTGTCATGATGAACCTTCATGTCAGCCACTGTTTTCTTAAACAGGTTAACGTTAAGGCCACCACACAGACCACGGTCTGAAGAAACAACAATATAACCAACACGCTTTACTTCACGCTCAATCATATATGGATGTTTAATCTCAGCGTGAGCCTGAGACAGATGCGCAATCACGTTGCGCATCTTCTCTGCATATGGACGGCTAGCAGTCATTCTATCCTGCGCTTTACGCATTTTAGAGGCTGCAACCATTTCCATTGCTTTGGTAATTTTCTGAGTATTTTTTATACTCTTAATCTTACCGCGTATTTCTTTTGCACCGGACATAATTTACTCCGACTACCAGACACCGTTAGCTTTAAATGCATCAAGCGCTGATTTCATTTCAGCTGCGATGTCGTCGTTGTAGTTACCACCATCTTCGATCTTGGCAACCAGGTCAGCGTTGTTGCTCTTCACGTAAGCCCACATGGCTGCTTCAAAATTAAGCACCTGCTTAACATCAATGTCATCCATAAAGCCTTCGTTCATTGCGAACAGACTGAAGCCCATTTCTGCAACACCCATTGGTGAGTACTGAGCCTGTTTCATCAGCTCAACAGCGCGCTCACCTAATGCCAGCTGCGCACGAGTTGCGTCATCAAGATCAGATGCAAACTGTGCAAATGCCGCCAGTTCACGATACTGAGCCAGTGCTAAACGAACACCACCACCCAGTTTCTTGATGATTTTAGTTTGTGCTGCACCACCTACACGAGATACCGACAGACCTGCGTTGATCGCTGGACGGATACCTGCGTTGAACAGATCAGACTCAAGGAAGATCTGGCCATCCGTAATCGAAATTACGTTAGTAGGTACGAAAGCAGAAACGTCACCGTCCTGAGTTTCGATAATTGGCAGTGCTGTTAAAGAACCTGTTTTGCCTTTAACCTTGCCACCTGTTGCTTTTTCAACATACTCGGCATTAACACGTGCCGCACGCTCAAGAAGACGTGAGTGTAAGTAGAAAACGTCACCTGGATATGCTTCACGACCGGGAGGACGACGTAACAGCAGTGATACCTGACGGTATGCCCATGCCTGCTTGGTCAGGTCATCATATACAATCAGTGCATCTTCACCGCTATCACGGTAGAACTCACCCATTGAACAACCAGAGTAAGGTGCAATGTACTGCATCGCAGCAGAATCAGACGCTGCAGCTGCAACGATGATTGTGTGTGCAAGTGCATCATGCTCTTCCAGTTTGCGAACCAGGTTCGCAATCGTCGATGCTTTCTGACCAACAGCCACATAAACACATTTAACACCTGTGTCTTTCTGGTTGATGATGGCATCTAACGCAACTGCAGTTTTACCTGTCTGACGGTCACCGATGATTAACTCACGCTGACCACGACCTACGGGTACCATCGCATCGATTGACTTCAGACCTGTTTGCACAGGCTGGTCTACCGATTTACGCTCGATAACACCGGGTGCTATTTTTTCGATTGGAGAAGAAGTAGACGTTTCGATTGGGCCTTTACCGTCGATAGGGTTACCCAGCGAATCAACTACACGACCTAACAGTGCATCGCCTGTTGGTACTTCTAAAATTTTGCCAGTACATTTTGCAATGTCACCTTCTTTCAGGTGCTTGTCTGAACCTAGTACAACAGCACCTACTGAGTCACGCTCAAGGTTAAGTGCCAGTGCGTAAGTATCACCAGGCAGTTCGATCATCTCGCCCTGCATGGCTTCGGTTAAACCGTGGATACGTACGATACCGTCTGCCAGACTTACAATTGTACCTTCGGTACGGGCTTCTGCGACCGTCTCGAAGCTTTCTATACGTTTTTTAATCAGTTCACTGATTTCTGATGGATTCAGTTGCATTCTATTGATCCTCGTTAATGGCCCACTTAGTGAGTGACCGCATGGGTTAATGACCCAATTTTGGCTTGAGTGGAACCATCAATTACTAAGTCGCCAGCCCGAATTACGACACCGCCGATTAACGACGCGTCTACTTCAGTCGTTAAGCTTACATCGCAGCCTAATTTCTTTTTCAGAGCTTCGGTCATTGATTTAACTTGCGCATCACTTAATGGATAAGCCGATGTCGCCGTAGCGTCTACTGTGCTTTCTGCTTCCGCTTTTAAAGCTTCAAACAGAACAGCAATTTCAGGCATTAATACCAGTCGGCTATTTTCAGCCAGCGCTCTGATAAAGTTTTTCTGAGTATCAGATAACTTGTCAGCGCAGATATCAATTAATACATCGCCTTTTTCAGCAGCACCCATTTTGGGTGAATCAATAATTGATGCGAACTCATCATTACACACGATAGCGTTGATAAGTTGTAAAGCATCTAACCATTCAGCCTGCTTAGATTCAGCTTGCGCTACTTCGAAAGCTGCTTTCGCATAAGGCCTGGCGGCAGTTGTATATTCAGACATGTTCGATCACCTATACCCTTGATTAAATCTGGGCAATCATGTCGTCAACGATATCGCTATGCGCTTTTTCGTCAACTTCACGGTTTAGGACTTTCGCAGCACCGGCCATGGCCACACTTGCTACCTGTTGTCTCAGTTGCTCTTTAGCGCGATTAACTTCCTGCTCAATCTCAGCTTCCGCTGCCGATTTAACACGGCCTGCTTCTTCTTTTGCACTATCTTTAGCTTCTTCAACAATTTCAGATGCACGCTTCTGCGCCTGACTCACAATCTCGGTTGCCTGATCTTTGGCTTCCTTAATATGTTTTTCAGCCGCTTTTTCAGCCAGCTCCTGTTCATGCTTGCCACGTTCAGCAGCAGCGAGTCCATCGGCAATCGTCTTCTTACGTTCGTCCAGCGCAGTAATCAGCGGTGGCCAAACATACTTCATTACGAACCATACAAACACGAAAAACGCGATTGACTGTCCGATAAGAGTTGCATTGATGTTCATGCTTATTCCTCGTGGTTAATGTGTAATCAAAAAAGTTTTGTTTTGATTAACCACCAACAACAGCGAACAGAACGTACAGAGCAATACCAACAGCGATCATAGGAACCGCGTCAACAAGACCCATTACGATGAAGAACTGTGTGCGTAGCATAGGAATCAGCTCTGGCTGACGTGCAGCACCTTCAAGGAAACGGCCACCTAAGATACCGATACCTACAGCTGCGCCCAGTGCGCCCAGACCCATCATTAAAGCGCCAGCGATATACAGAAATGCAGTTGCTTCAGTCATTGTTTAATCTCCTGTGAGAGTAGTTTTAAATATAAAAAGGTTAATAGTTACAGTAATCGATAATGTATTTAATCAGCGATTAGTGATCCTGGTGTGCCATATCCAGATACACGATCGTCAGGGTCATAAAGATAAACGCCTGTAGTGTGATAATCAGGATGTGGAATATAGCCCAACCTAACTGCAGTACACCGCCGAACAGACCAGTGGCCAGACCCGCAGAGTACATAATTGCAATTAGAATGAAGATGGTTTCACCTGCGTACATGTTACCGAAGAGTCGTAGCGCAAGAGATACCGGCTTAGAAATCAGCGATACAAGTTCTAATACCAGGTTAACTGGGGCACCGGCTTTACCAAATGGCTGGAACGCCAGCTCACCGAAGAAGCCGCTGAAGCCCTTGATTTTGATGCTGTAGTAAAGCATTAACCAGAACACACCTAAGGCCATACCAAACGTCACGTTCGGATCTGTACTTGGTACAACTTTAAAGAATACATGGTGTGGGTCTGCGCCAAAGGCTGCACCAATTTGCTGTGCAATCATAGGCAACCAGTCAACTGGTACCAGATCCATCAGGTTCATCAGGAATACCCAGGCAAAAATCGTTAATGCCAGAGGGGCAACCACATCGTTCTTACCGCTAAATGAACCACGGACCGAGTCGTTAATAAAGTCGACGATCATTTCCGCAAAATTCTGGAAGCCCGTTGGCACACCGGTCGTAACTGTTTTAGCTACACCACGGAAGAGGAAAAAGAAAACCAGAGCCAGGCCAATAGACCAGCCTAGTGAATCAACATGAAACGCCCAGAAACCCATTTCTTTGGCTTGCTCAGCCGTTTGCGCAAACATCCAGCCATGATCAGGGTGGTTACCGTAAGTCATGTTCTGAAGGTGATGTTTTATATATTCACCGGAAGTTATGCCTTCACCTGACATTCTTTTCTCTCCAATTCTTGTCGTCGTCATCTTTATTAATAAAGAATGACGCCAACATGGGAATCATTGTGATTAACAAATAAGCACTCATAAGTGCTATCACGTTTAGTGGCTTGATTGCGTTAAATACGAAAACAAACAACATTACGGTCAAAATAATTTTGCCGACCTCAGCCCGATAATAGACGGAGAGGATTTGTGCAGATTCTGTTTCCCGCTGTTTCGCGAAAACTTTCCATGCAAAGTATCCGTTTGCCAGGCTGGCGATTAAGCCACCGGCCAGGAGTGATATCGCTAGCGACTGACTCAAGGCTAAACCTGACATGCCAGCGATCATGCTCGCCACAAATTGAAGCAATATAATGGTCTTAATTTGTGTCGTGCTGGTTTTTAGCATTGTTAAATTAACGTTAATAACGTCGTCAAAATGCGCGCAAATTATATGGGCCTGCGGATTCAGGGTCAACCTTAATATCCTAATAAGCCACTTTTATTTTAGAAAATCTATATGTAATGATGAACTTGCTGTGATCGGCTTTTCAAGGCATATAACTTGTGGTTTTTGCTGTATCTCACTCATTCATACGCGTGAGCAGCCTGTCATTTACTGACGCAGGTTGTTGATATGCCAGAAGAAAAAACGAATAGAAAATATTAATAGATTTTCGACAGGCACACGGAAATAAACCTCCTGGCAGATAATAATTCACCGGGTTATCAGTGAATTTTATTCAGAATGCCGTCGAGCTCGTCCAGGCTAGTGTAGTTAATCACCAGTTTTCCCCTGCCATTACTCTTGTGCTGCAAATCAACCGGCGCACCCAGCCGCTCACTCACCTGCTCCTGCAATCGCTTAATGTCAGGATCGGTTTTACTGCTGGCGGCGGTTGTTACTGGCGCAGGATTTAACTGGTGTTTGACTCGCTTCTCTGTTTCTCGCACTGACCAGCCCTGCTCGGCGGCCTTTGTTGCCAGTAAACTCTGCTCAACACCGGTGAGAGCCAGCAGCGCGCGCGCATGCCCCATATCGATCTTGCGTTCATCCACCAGCAGTTTCACATCTTCATTCAGGTCACGCAGTCGCAACAGATTAGTGACCGTTGCACGGGAGCGACTCACGGCCTCGGCAACCTGTTGATGGGTCATATCGAATTCATCAATCAGGCGCTGTAGCGCACGTGATTCTTCCAGTGGATTGAGGTTTTCACGCTGAATATTTTCAATCAGGGAAACGGCTGCAGCGGCCTGATCGCTCAGATCTTTTATAACCGCGGGGATTTCCTGCAGCCCGGCCAGTTGCGATGCACGCCAGCGGCGCTCACCCGCAATCAGCTCAAATCGACCCGCACTGATGGGGCGCACTACAATTGGCTGCACAACACCCTGCGCCTTAATCGATTCGGCCAGCTCCTGCAGAGCTTCGGGTTCAAAGTGCACACGCGGCTGATAGGTGCCACGCTGGATTAATTCAATCGATAAATGTCGCAGGCCGTTTTCTGCCGGTGAAGCGGACGCTGCATCTTCTGATGCTGTTGTTGAAGCAGGCTGCGGATCTGTTAGCTCTTTCACTTCAGCGGCATTGCCTAACAACGCATTTAAACCGCGACCTAAACCTCTTTTTTTTGCTGCCATGAATAACTCTAAAATTGATTAAGTGAGGGTGTTGAGGCTCAGGCCACTTCACCCGTAGGATGCGCGGCTTTTACCTGTTTACGAATCACTTCGCCCGCCAGTGAAAAATAGGCCAGCGCACCACGCGAGGTTTTATCATAATTCAACACCGGCACACCATGAGAAGGCGCTTCGGCCAGGCGAACATTACGCGGCACAACGGTGCGATATACCTTGTCACCAAAATGCTCGATCAGCTGTTCTGATACATCGGTCGCCAGCTTATTACGTGGGTCATACATGGTGCGTAACAGGCCTTCAATTTCAAGCCCCGGATTAACGCTGCTTTTCACCTGCTCAATGGTTTCCACCAGTGAAGACAGGCCTTCCAGTGCATAGTATTCACACTGCATCGGAATCAGCACGCCCTGCGCCGAAACCAGCGCATTCAGCGTGAGCATATTTAATGAGGGTGGGCAATCGACAATAATAAAATCATATTCACTCTGCACCTGTTGCAGCGCATCACGTAATCGCGTTTCACGGCTCTCCGCGGATAACAGTTCGACTTCAGCCGCTGTCAGATCACTGTTACCGGGGAGTACGTGGTAAGCAATTTCTTCAGGCTTCTGTATACAGTCGTGAATATCTGCATCACCCAGCAATACATCGAGCACACTGGTTCCCAGATCATGTTTATCGACACTGCTGCCCATGGTGGCATTGCCCTGCGGATCCAGATCAACCAGCAATACTCTTTTTTTGGTCAACGCCAGAGAGGCCGCCAGATTAACCGATGTCGTGGTTTTACCCACGCCACCTTTCTGATTCGTTACTGCAATTATTCTCGCCATGGAAGATTCTTTTAGTCTGTTTGCTTGATTTCAATAAGGCGCCGTTCTTCATCCAGCCAGGGCACCTGTAATGTATGCTGAGCCACTTCTATATAACCGGCTGCCAGCTGCGGCATTTCTTCTCTGCCTTTCATTGCCATTACTCGCGTGTCTGATGTTACCAGATGTTGGGTCAGATCTAATATAGTATTTAACGCCGCAAAGGCCCGACAGGTAATCATCTCAAATCGCTTATCTGGCTGATAATCTTCTATGCGACTATGAATAATTTCAACGTTTTCAATGCCTAACTCAATTTTTACCTGAGTTAGAAAACGCGTTTTCTTACCATTGCTATCGAGTAATACAAATTTTTGCTCTGGCCGGCACAACGCCAGTGGAATCCCCGGCAGGCCAGCACCTGTGCCCACATCCAGTACTGGCGACTGATCGATATACGGCAATATACTCAAGCTATCCAGTAAATGACGAATCACCATGGAATCCAGCTCACGAATCGCCGTCAGGTTATATGCCCGGTTCCATTTCAACATCAACTGTAGATACGCCATCAGCTTCTGTTGCGTTGCTGCCGGAACTTTCAGGCCGAGTTTTTCCAGCCCCTGTTGTAATCGTTGCTCTGCCTGCATTCATTCTCCAGAACTAGTTCTGCAGGGCTTTCTGGCTAATACCATCTAGCGCCTTAGTCATTTTTTCTATAATGAACTGATTTTTCAGGCCATGACGCTGTTGCAGTGCCTGCGGGCTGGTATAGGCCAGCCAGGTTTGTCCACTCGCGTCTTTCCAGGCCAGCATTTTCATGGGTAAATCGAGGCCCATAAGTATCTGTTCATTCATTAAGGGCGTACCCATTTTCGGGTTACCAAAAATCAGCAGCTGGGTGTCATTCATCTGCAGCCCCACTTTTTCTGCCCCGGCAGCATGATCAACCCGGGCAAATACACTGATGCCTTTTTTATGCAGAATCGCTTCAACACGATCCAGTGTCTGTTTTACTGAATACGGGCTCTTTTTCTGCACAAACACGTCAGATGCCTGCACGTTCAGTGAAAATATCAATATGAACACAGCAGATACAATGATCTGAAATGGCTTCATAAATGCCTCCTTAAGACAGATGAATGAGGCTGATGAGTGCTGAATTCCTTTCAATAGCGGCATTAATTTTATAATTATGATGTTTTCTTAATATGTACCATCAACAGGGAAATTGCCGCCGGGGTGACCCCCGAGATGCGCCCCGCCTGACCCAGCGTTGCCGGGCGATGATCAATCAGCTTCTGTCGCACTTCGTTAGATAAGCCCTTAACCTGATCATATTCTATTTTTTCAGGAATTTTCTTATCTTCGTAGCGACGTGCTTTGTCGATTTCATCCTGCTGACGATTGAGATAGCCTTCGTATTTGGCCTGTATTTCAATCTGCTCTGCCACTAAAGGATTCGCCACTGGCGGGCCAATTTCAGCCACTGAGGTCAGCTTTGCATAATTCATTTCCGGACGCTTGAGTAAATCCAGCGCACGCGATTCCTTGCTTAACGGTTTGGCCAGCACTGAGGTTAATGCCTGCGCCGCATTCGATGTCGGCTGTACCCACATATCGGTGAGTCGCTGCTGTTCACGGCTAATCGCTTCACGTTTTTCATTAAACGCGCGCCATTGCGCTTCACCCAGCAGCCCCATCTCTTGGGCGACTTCAGACAGACGTAAATCCGCATTATCTTCTCGTAGAATCAGGCGATATTCTGCGCGTGAAGTAAACATCCGATACGGCTCCTGCGTACCATTGGTAATCAGGTCATCTGCCAGCACACCGATATAGGCCTGATCTCGGCGTGGCGACCAGGCGTCTTTGCCCTGCACCTGCAACGAGGCATTGGTTGCCGCCAGCAAACCCTGGGCGGCAGCTTCCTCATAACCGGTGGTGCCGTTGATTTGCCCGGCGAAGAACAGGCCGTTTATAAAACGGGTTTCCAGGCTGGGTTTTAGATCACGCGGATCAAAATAATCATATTCAATCGCATAGCCTGGGCGCGTAATAAAGGCATTCTCGAAGCCCTTGATGGAGCGTACCAGATCCAGCTGCACATCAAATGGCAGGCTGGTTGAGATGCCATTCGGGTAAATCTCAAAACTGTTAAGGCCTTCTGGCTCGATAAAGATCTGGTGTGAATCCTTATCGGCGAAGCGCACAATCTTGTCTTCAATTGAGGGGCAGTATCTTGGCCCAATACCTTCTATTACACCCGAGTACATGGGTGAGCGATCCAGCCCGCCGTGAATGATTTCATGGGTGCGGGGATTGGTGTAGGTAATATGGCAGGAGATCTGCTGTGGGTGATCTTCTACCGAGCCGCTTAAGGAAAACACCGGTGTGGGTGTATCGCCTGGCTGCTCCTGTAATTCTGAATAATCAATCGAGCGTGTATCAATACGCGGTGGTGTACCGGTTTTCAGGCGATCCACACGAAATGGCATTTCACGTAAGCGTTTTGAGAGCGCAATTGATGGCGGATCACCGGCGCGCCCACCGGAATGATTGCTCATGCCAATATGAATCAGTCCGCCGAGGAAAGTGCCCACGGTTAACACCGCGGCTTTACAGCTAAATTTCAGCCCCATCTGGGTGACTACGCCCACCACCTGATCATTTTCGATAATCAGATCATCCACCGCCTGCTGAAAAATAGACAGATTCGGCTGAGTTTCCAGCGCAATACGCACCGCCTGACGATACAGCTGTCGATCAGCCTGTGCGCGAGTTGCCCTTACCGCCGGACCTTTACTGCTATTCAGGGTACGAAACTGAATGCCACCCTTATCGGCCGCCTTCGCCATGACGCCACCCATGGCATCAATTTCTTTCACCAGATGACCCTTACCAATACCCCCAATCGCCGGGTTACAGCTCATCTGTCCGAGGGTTTCAATATTGTGTGTGAGTAACAGGGTTTTTGAGCCCATGCGCGCAGCGGCCAGAGCCGCCTCTGTGCCAGCATGGCCACCACCGATCACTATCACATCGTAAGAATCACTGTAAAACATCATCTGCTACCAATTAGCTAACAGCCACGAAACGTCTTCTGGCTGTACACTGGTTAATAATTCACCAATTTTAACAAAACAATACCGATTTGGCTTGTTTTAAGGCGTGCATTATAGGCTTTAATTCAGGCTGAGTAAGCCCAGTGCGCTAATCATAAACAGCATCATGCCAGTGACGCGTTTGAATAGAACATCTTTCTGTAAAATGTAGTGATGTGTTTTCAATCCAATAATATGTCCAATCGTAGCAATGGGTATAAGCACCATCGCGGCCAGCCAGTTCAGGGGGATATTCAAAGCGGCAAACGCCGTCATCTTGATGGTGACAATAATGAACCACAGTACAAACAGGGTGTTACGTAATTTGGCCGCTTCAACATTTCGCATGAATACCGCAACAATCAGAGGCGCACCTGTTAAAGATGTACCCGCCACATAACCACCAATGGATAACAGGAACCGATCAAACCAGATACTCTGACTGCGCAAGTTCACACCAAATATCCAGAGCACCGCGTAAAACAGGGTAATACTGTAGATAAAGATAACCAGCCAGTCAGTGGGTAATTTCACCAGCCCGAACACACCAATTAAGGTAAACGGGATAATGATAAAAAAAGACTTTTTTAGATAAGGCCGATCAATATCATGAATGCGTGTGCGTAGTGTAAGCCCGGAAAAAAACAGTAAATGAATACCAATCATGGGTAGCCAGAAAAGTGGCTGATCATAAACAAATAGCATCAACGGCAAACCCAGGGCGGCGCCGCCAAACCCTAATCCGCTGCGTACAAAGCCCGTCCAGATAAATAATAACGCCGTGCTCACCAGCTGCAGAGTGGTAAACCCAAACAGGGTATCAAGAGAGTCCATTTATTTCGACGAATCTGCTGGCGAATCTGCCGTCGTCTGTTCTATCACAGCAGACTTCGCAGCTTTGGGTGGATGTGATGGCTTGCTTAAAATAAACCATGCGCCATACGCCATAATTGAGGCAATACCCAGCTTTAGCCAGATATTCAGTGGTGAGAAAATCGACATCACCACCACACTGATCGTCATAAAGCTCACCGAAAAAATTTTCGCCACCAGTGGAATCACCCGATGCTCATTCCATTTCTGCAGCGGTGGGCCAAATAATGGGTGATGATAGAGCCAGTCATGAAAACGCTTAGAACTTCTGGCAAATGCCCATAAAGCGAGAAGCATGAAAGGCGTGGTTGGCATGACAGGCAGGAAAATACCAATCACCCCAAGGATAAAAAATAGCCAGCCTAATATAAAATACAGAACTTTCATCGATCTCACGTTTTCCTAACAAGCGGCTTATCTTAACATGCTGACCTTTCTCTATTGTGACGAGATTCCCTACTTATTGTGGGCTTGAGTTTTCTGCACACTGCACTATTTACTAACTATGAATATTGATAATTTACGCGCCATGATAAATCAGGGGCATGATAGTTTAATTTTACGCTTCGGCCTCGCGCAGGCTTTACTGAAACAGGGCGAGCCTGAAGAAGCCATTGAACATCTGCTAGCCGCTCTACAATTTGAACCGGAATACTCAGCGGCTTTTAAGCTACTGGGTAAAGCCTATGCTGGGACCCAGCAGAATGAGCTGGCCATTGAGACCTACGAAAAAGGAATTCAAATTGCTGAAGCCAAAGGCGATATACAGGCGGCTAAAGAAATGAAGGTGTTTTTAAAGCGTCTATTGAAATGATGTAGTGAAGTAAATGATGTCATCTATAATTTTTAGCCCCCAGATTTATGCTCTAAGCATAGCTCTTGCTTAATATTTTACTAATAACTTTTTCGACCGCCTGCTCTCGCATATCATGCGTATACATAACAATTAGATTGAGGTCATTCTTAACTTCGACGATTCTCCAGCGCATTTCATGCGCTATTCCAGACATTCTCTCCCAGTCATGCACTGAACCCGTATGAAAAAAAATATTCATACTTCCCTGATTTTGACCCTTTACACGAATGTGTAACATTTCATCTTTACCTATATTACACATTTTACTCATACTAACAACAAACCCTTCTGGTATATGCATTAACTGATTTTGTATCATCCATTTTTCAGCAAATGGCTGCATACCATTATTGATAGCAGAATCTTCAATTACATCAGCATAAGCCGCTTCGATAATATCAGGCTGTTCAAAATATTGAAACAACGCCAAAACACACAATAGAGATGCCGCAATGGCTGGCGCCCAGACAGCTTTTCGAAGCCAGATCAGTTCTACGATTTTTTTACTCGTCTGTAGCTCAGCCGATCTGTTTATAGACAACTCCTCTATCTTAGCCAAATTCTCCTGCTGCTCATTAGAAAGTGACTTATTCGCATAATATGACTTAATGGCCTGTTTAAAATCTATTTCTTTTGAATTCATGATTTTACCCTGTTATGAGTCACATCAATGTCTATCGAGTCGTTAGAACGAATTTTTTTCTTGAGCCGATATAATTTAGATAAAATCGTTCCACGCGGTTTTTCCTGTAATTTGGCAATTTCATCAACGGTATATTCTTCAACAGCCCATAAAAAAATCAGTTCATTTTCTTCTGCAGATAAATTATTGACTAGTCGTTCAACATCTTCCTGTCGTATATAGACGTCTTCCAGTGTGACTTCATCTATCTCTTCTATATTGCCAGTATCATCGCTATCCAGTGATAAAAATGGGATCACTTTATTTCTACGTTCCATATCATAAAAAAGGTTACGGATGATCGTTTTAATATATGCCACAGGCTCACCTAATTGTTTTAGGTCTTTCTTTAAGCCTCGTTCAAGTGAGCTTTGCACAAGGTCATAGGCCACATCCCGGTCTCGACTTAGAGATAATGCATATCGATAAAATTGATTCATCCTGTCTTTGTTAAAAATCATATTTATTATTTAATCACGCATTATGCGGTCATTTCCAAAGTACAGCATTCACACATCTCCATTTATTTCTGTAATTTATTGAATGTAACCATAATAACGATTACCACCCCAATTTGATTGCAAATTTTGCTAAATAACTTCTCCTGCAATCAAAACCCTGTTTATTACGTCATAGCTACGAGCATGACGATCTTACATAGCTCATCTCACTGAGACTTTAACTTTAAACAACAAAGGTAATTAACGATGATTAATAAACACGCTATCTCAGCCACTTTTTTAGCGCTTGTTTTAAGCTGGACAAATTCTAGCCAGGCGCAAACGGTGGAAGGCGTCATACAAGGAGCGGGATGCCATATCAATGCACAAACCTGCGTTACTTCGAAATTAGATCCACATTTGATACTTGAATCCGATTTCGTACTGGTAACAGATGACAACTACTTCTTCCTACCCAATCTCCCACGCCATGAAAAAATACAGCTACTAGATACGAAAGTGCGAATTGTTGGTGACGTTGGCCAGCATCAGATTGATGTATCCACCGTGTCTAAATATCAGGGTCATCAATTTTATACCGTTTGGGACTGGGAGCAGATTCAATTTGATTTATATGAAGGCTAATTTGCTGTTTTCACTTAACCCGCTCATAAGCTGTCGGATAAATTTTTAACTTAAAGGTACAGGTATGTTTAACCATTTTAAATTATCACTATCGTTACTACCCTCGGTGTTAGCAGCGCTTTATAGCTATCCCGCATTCTCGGCTTCAGCTAACCCTGCACCTAATGGTATCGAATTACCCACGGGCTACCAGGACTGGAAAATTATTTCACAATCGCATCGCATCGATAATCATTCCTTACGGATTATTCTCGGTAACGATATCGCTGTAAAAGCCGCTCGAGCAGATAATATACACCCATGGCCAGAAGGCAGCATACTAGCCAAGCTGGTCTGGAAACAGAAAGCTGAGGATCATTGGCCTACGGCTATTGCTCCTGATAAGTTTGTACACGCTGAGTTTATGATTAAAAATAGTGAGAAATTCAACTCTACTGGTGGCTGGGGATATGCCCGCTGGCTAGGGCTTGACCAACAACCCTATGGCAGTGACAAAGACTTTGCCTTTGAATGTGTGGCTTGCCATACACCGGTAAAGAGCCAGGACTACGTTTTTACTCGCCCGGCCAAATTACCTCATTAGCAATTAGGGTCAGAGTAAAACCAATGTAACTTTGATAAACAGATCGCTTATGACAGTATTTTCGAAGTATCAATTCTACTCTGACCCTAAGCCATTACGAATAATCTGCTTTTATATTACTGGGTAATACCTATACTGAAACAGGGTAAATGATTTTTCACCGTGCTTAGCCTGACGATAAGCCAGGTAACTGTAATTGAAGTCATATTAACCGCAGCCACAAGACCCTATATATTGAATGAAGCTATGTTCTATTTTATTCAACCCCATCTATAAATCATCAAACAATAATTCATTTATAGAACGGTTAAATTATTCATCACCATATTCCGAGTAGCTCAGACATTCGATCAATCGCTCTACCTCCAGTTTGCAACAGCCACTGCCCATAGTGGCATATGTCTGCTTTTTAACTTCTTCCACCGTTGTTGCACCATTTACAATGGCATTGATAATGTCGATCTTCGGCACTTCATTACACACGCATAAATTCTGTTCCAGATTTTTTCTAAGAAAGCGCGGGAGTTTATCCAGGTGCTTATTAGATGATTTGGGTTTCAATTTTTTAGCACCTTATTACTTCAGTACAATATCAGTCAATATAGCTAAACCCTATATTGATATTATTATTGTATCGTCTTAACTAACACTTCTAATAACAGATCATTCCGTTTGGGAATCCCATATCGCTCATCCCCATAAGGAAATTCCCTTTCCTCACCGGTGATTCGATATCCCTGCTTTTTATACCAGGCAATCAGCTCAGGGCGCTGGCGAATCACGGTCATCTCAATTACCTGACACTGCCATTCTGTTACTGCTAATTTTTCAACATAGTTTAACAATGATTTACCAATACCCCGATTTTGCTCGGTGGGTGCTACCGCAAACATACCTAAATAGGCTCTGCCATTGGCCAGCTTTTTTATATGTACCGATGCCAGCAAGTTTCCCGCTTCTTCCACTAGAATAATTTTATTATCAGCTGTAGCAATAATGCCTGAGACTTCTTCTGTAAAGGTACGCCCACCATCCAGTAAATCCGCTTCGGTAGTCCAGCCCTGCCGGCTAGCCTCACCTCGGTAGGCGGATTCCACCAGCCGAATAACCGCCTCAATATCTTTATTTTCTGCCCGCCTGTACTCAAGCTTCACTGCCCTGAATTTCCTCTATATTTTCGCCAAAGAATTAATCCGCATTTAATAGTATACTAGCCGCCTTTATTAGCCTATTGAACGCTAAATCTTAATATGTCACAGATAAAACTCACTGAATACAGCCACGGTGCTGGTTGCGGTTGTAAAATTGCGCCCGGCCTGCTGGAAGATATTTTAAAAACCAGTTCCATTACGATTAATGACCCTCGGCTACTGGTGGGTAATGCCACCAAAGATGACGCTGCGGTTTATGATTTAGGTAATGGCACCTCCGTAATCAGCACCACCGATTTCTTTATGCCGATTGTCGATGATCCCTTTGAGTTCGGGCAAATTGCTGCGACGAATGCGATCAGCGATATTTACGCCATGGGCGGTAAACCCTTAATGGCGATTGCTATTTTTGGCTGGCCCATTAGTAAGCTGGGGCCAGATGTTGCCTCGCAGGTGATTGAAGGTGGCCGCCATGCCTGCAAACTGGCGGGTATTCCACTCGCGGGGGGGCACTCCATTGATGCACCCGAGCCTGTTTTTGGCCTGGCCGTAACTGGCCAGGTGGATAACACTCAGTTGAAACGTAACGATAAAGCCACAGCGGATTGCAGTCTGTTTTTAACCAAGCCGCTGGGTATTGGTATTTTAACCACGGCCGAAAAAAAGAAACTGCTGAAGCCCGAACATTCACGCATTGCACCACTGGCCATGTGCCAGTTAAATACTGCTGGTGCTGAATTTGCCAAACTGCCTTATGTTACGGCAATGACGGATGTTACCGGTTTTGGTTTGATGGGGCATCTCACAGAAATCTGTGAAGGCAGCCATGTTAAGGCTATCGTCGACTTCGATAAGGTACCAAAACTTCCAGAAGTAGAACATTATCTTTCTCTGGGTTGTTCACCTGGTGGTGCACAACGTAATTTTGATAGCTATGGTCACAAGTTAGGTAAAATGTCTGATCAGCAGAAACAAATTCTCTGTGATCCACAAACCTCTGGCGGACTACTGGTTGCTGTATCGCAGGGTCACGAAAATGAATTTATCGATCTCGCAGCATCGCTTGGCCTGCACCTTTCTACACTGGGTGAGTTAACCACTGCCGATAACGATGCTCCACTTATTAGCATAAAATAATGACTGTCGATTTACCGCAAACCGATGACTATCTGTCATTATTTCTAAGCGAGACACCACTACTCGATGTACGTGCTCCTGTTGAATTCGAACAGGGTGCGTTTCCATTGTCTGAAAATTTTCCGCTGATTAATAATCAGGAGCGTGAAGAGATTGGGCTTCGTTATAAAGAGATGGGGCAGAATGAAGCCATTACTCTGGGTCATCAGCTAGTTCAGGGCGATATTAAAGCAGCCCGTGTTGATAACTGGGAAGCATTTTTTACTCAACATCCATCCGCCATTCTCTACTGTTTTCGTGGCGGCATGCGTTCAAAAATATCTCAGCAATGGATTTATGAGCGTACCGGGAAAATCTTTCCACGGGTAAAAGGTGGCTATAAGGCCATGCGCCGTTTTTTAATCGATGAACTGGAACAGTCCTGTCAGATGATTAAACCCATTATGCTTGGCGGCCGTACCGGTATCGGTAAAACACTGCTACTTGATCATTTCAAAATGCAAGTTGATCTGGAAGGATTATTTCATCATCGTGGTTCTGTATTTGGTAAACATGTTACGCCTCAACCTTCACAGATTGATATTGAAAATTCACTCTCAATTGAATTATTAAAACACCGGCAGCAAAATCACTCGCATATTCTTTTTGAAGATGAAGCGGCGAATATTGGCTCTCGCCGAATTCCTGAAGTGTTATTTGACGCAATGAAGCAGGCTCCACTTGTTTTACTGGAAGCCCGTGTCGAAGAGCGTGTTGATATCACTTTTCAGGAATATATTATCGAGGCTCTTGAAGAACATCAGAATTTCTATGGTGAAATTGAAGGCTTTAATCGTTGGGCTGAACAGCTGAATGCATCTTTCGATAAAATTCAGCGTCGCCTGGGTGGCGACCGATACAGGCTGTTTAAATCATTATTAAACGAAGCACTCGTTTTACACCGATCAGATAACCGAAGCGAATTACATAAAAAATGGATAGAGCATTTACTGGTCGATTATTATGATCCTATGTATGACTATCAGCTGAGTAAAAAACTGGATCGCGTCGTTTTCAGGGGTGATAAATCGGCCGTCAAAGATTTTTTGACGGCCAACTATCAGCTAGGTTAATTTTTTTCGTTCCTGATCTTAATTAGCAGATATTTTTTATAATAAAACGCGAATGAACGCAAATTATTTAAATCTTTATTCCGGGACTAAATCAGCGTTCAACCGTTCTGCACCGTGTATTTATCCACAGCATGAGAAATAACATGATCGCGTCAATTTGCGTTTTTAGCGCTGTTCGCGTTTTCTTTTACTGTTAAAAACTTCTTGTAAATAAATACTAAAACGATTTTACATCAGCCTTAATCTGTTTAAACGTCGCTGAGTGTTTTGATATTTTCATTAAATATAAAGCATGCCCCCAGCCCTGAGCTTTATTATCAAAATAGCTACGTGCAACATTAGCGACTGGCTGGCCACTGCTATCCGCAATAGAGAGTGTGATTAATACATCAGCCGGGGTAAATTTATACTGGCTAAATAGAACACTCACTCTGTATTCTGGCACCTGAAACTCTTCCGCCAGTTCAGTAATGAATCCTGCTTTATTTTTAATCCGTTTTTCATTCAGCTGAATCAGCGCAGCATCCAGTTCGGCATCACCACTCTTGGGCTGATAGGTATTCTCTGCATAAGCCAGGTGTGAAATGAACAGACAAAAAATGGCCAGTAGAAAGTAACGTGGTGGTTGCATATTATTTTCCTATACAAAAGCTGGAAAATATCCGTCCCAGGAGATCATCAGAGGTAAATTCACCGGTGATTTCGTTTAGCTGCTCCTGCGCCATACGCAGTTCTTCTGCGAGTAATTCACCGGCCTGTAATTCTATTAGATTATAGCGCGCTGTCTGTAAATGTTGGTCGGCGTTTTCCAGTGCTTCAATATGTCGTCGTCGAGCCATAAAGCTACCTTCATTTCGCTGTTCATAGCCCATGCATTTTTTTAGATGGTTTCTTAGTAACTCAATGCCATCGCCCTGTTTTGCACTGACGGCAATATCGGTTTCCGATTCAGTTTCTATGATGTCTGCCGTTCTGCCAGAAAGATCGATCTTGTTAAATACGCGCGTTACACCAATGGATGCGGGTAGCTGCTTTTCAATGGATAGATGATCATTGTCCCTATCGGTATCATCAACCAGCAATAAAACACGGTCTGCCTGTTCAATGGCCTGCCAGGCGCGACGAATACCTTCCTGTTCTACCGGGTCATCGCTGTCACGCAAACCGGCGGTATCAATAATATGCAGTGGCAAACCATCTATCTGAATGTGTTCTCGTAAAATATCGCGGGTCGTTCCTGGAATATCTGTGACGATGGCTGATTCACGCCCCGCCAGTTTATTCAATAAACTCGACTTACCGGCATTCGGTCGTCCGGCAATCACCAGTGTCATGCCTTCGCGTAATAACCGGCCCTGCTGGGCAGATTTAAAAACCCCCTGCAATGCCTGTTCGATGGTCGTGAGTTTTGCTTCAACTTTTCCATCACTGAGAAAATCAATTTCTTCTTCCGGGAAATCCAGCGAGGCTTCAACATACAAACGCAGTTCGATCAGCTTTTCCACCAGATCATGAATATTCTCTGAAAACTCACCCTGCATGGACCTGACCGCCGCTTTTACCGCTTCGGCCGATTCCGCTTCAATCAGATCAGCCACGGCTTCGGCCTGTGCCAGATCCATTTTGTCATTCAGAAAGGCCTGCTCGGTAAATTCACCTGCTCTGGCAGGGCGCGCACCCAGTTGAAGCACTCGTTTGAGGAGCATATCCAGCACAACCGGACCACCGTGCGCCTGTAGTTCCAGTACGTCTTCGCCGGTAAATGAATGGGGATTCTGAAAAAACAGGGCGATGCCTGTATCAATGATTTCTTCTTCTGCGTCCAGAAATGGCAGGTATTCCGCTGTTCGTAACTTTGGTGTCTTTTTAAGTATATTTTCTGCTATTTCGGCACTTTTAGGCCCGGATACCCGCACGATACCAACACCCCCTCGACCGGGTGCGGTAGCGACTGCTGCGATGGTATCGGATATTGATCTGCTCATACTAAAAAAGCCCCTTATATTCTTTGCTTAAATATAAGAGGCTTTCAGGCATAACACTATTAGAAATGTTTATTTACCTGCTTCAATTCGCCTGGTAATCACATACTGCTGGGCAATGGATAATGTGTTGTTCACAACCCAGTAAAGCACCAGCCCTGCAGGGAAGAACAGGAAGAACACGGTAAACACCAGGGGCATAAACTGGAAAATTTTCTGCTGAACCGGGTCAACCGGTGCCGGGTTTAGTTTCTGCTGGATGTACATGGTAGCGCCCATCAGAATGGGCAAAATGAAATACGGATCCTGTACCGACAGATTCTGAATCCACAGTGCAAACGGTGCATTACGCATTTCGACCGATTCGAGCAGTACCCAGTAAAGTGCAATAAATACCGGGATCTGAATAAGAATCGGTAAGCAACCTCCGAGTGGATTGATTTTTTCTTCCTTGTACATCTTCATCATTTCCGCCGACATACGCTGGCGGTCATCACCAAAACGCTCTTTTAGCGTTTGCAGGCGAGGCGTAATCTTGCGCATTTTCGCCATTGATTTATAACCTACCTCGGATAGCTTATAAAAGACGGCTTTAACGGTAATGGTGAGAAAAATAATCGCCCAGCCCCAGTTATCAAAGAAGGTATGGAATACCTGCAGCAACCAGAATAGCGGCTTGGATAAAATCGTTAATACGCCATAATCCACCGTTAGCTCAAGCCCTGGCGCAATTTCTTCCAGCCTTTTCTGTAACTTCGGCCCAACCACTAACTGGCTTTTAAAACGTGCAGGCTCATTCACAATGGCTTTTTCTGCTGGCGAACGCATACCCAGAATATAACGATTACTGGTTGGATGTGATGTGTAGGTAAAGTTTGTCTGCTGCTGATCTGGCACCCATGCTGACAGGAAGTAGTGCTCGATCATCGCTATCCAGCCACCTTTCATATCCGACTTGAAGGTTTCTTCGCTGATGTCGTTGAAATCGAGTTTTTCATATTTGATTTCATCGTTATAGACTACGCCACCGACGTAGGTGGGTATCATCATCGAACGCGCTTCCTGATGCGCACGAGCTAACTGACGATACTCTGAACCTGTCCACTCACTTGCATTAACTACATGTTCAACATCAATCACATAGCTATCACGCTTGAAAGTGAATATTTTAGTCACCGTTACATTATCTTTCTGCCAGATTAATCTGACTTCAATGCTGTCCATACCTTCCTGTAGTCGGTACTCGGTTTTTTCAGCGGTATACACATCTTTATGATTGGGTGCTGGGAATGTGGCAGATACCAGGCCAGACTGAGCCGTGTAATACTGGCTTTCCTGGTGACTAAACAGGCGGAACGGCTTGTGCATAACATCTGCATTCTGCTCGTATTTGCGTAAATCGAGCTGATAAATCGTACCGCCCTGTACATCTATGAATAAATCCAGCACGTCTGTCACTACATGAACCGGATCACGAGTGACTGTAGATTCTGCCACTGGCAAGTCAGCCGTTGTGGTGTCAGGAATATCTGCTGGTGGAAGCGCAGATATTTCTGCATCGCTGACCACAGCCTCGCCACTACTGTTCGTATTGACTACATTATTTTCAAGCGCTTGAGGCGCATAGTCCTGCTGCCATTGCTGATAAAGTAAGAACAGGGTAAAAAAGAATGCGAGGTAAAGCAGGGTACGTTGGTTTTCCATTATGATTCTTGGCTTCTTATCAGGTTACTCAATTATGCGTATGATTATGTTTACAGTCAGACCCGTGCTGATCCTGCTCTGGTAGCGGATCATAACCGCCCTCGTGCCAGGGGTGGCAACGACCAATTCGTTTTAATGCCATCCAGCCACCGCGCAATATACCAAAACGGCTTAAGGCTTCAACTGCGTATGTTGAGCATGTTGGTGTATATCGACAATGTGGCGGTAAATAGGGGCTAATACCGTACTGGTAAATGCGAATTAGTCCGATGAGGATTTTGCGCATTGTTTTCGCAGCCTGTTCCAGTGTTGTTGCAACGATTGCAGTATCTGTTGGTTTTCCGCGTGTTTTGTGCCCGGTTTTGCCATTATCACCAGATCAATGGCTGGCATATCTGGCATATGAAGACGGAAACTTTCACGTATTAAGCGTTTAATGCGGTTTCTATCCACTGCCCGTTTTGCGTTTTTCTTTGAAATGGCCAGGCCCAGACGCGCGTGATCCAGATCATTCGTGACCGCCAGAATGGTAAGTAAACGGTCGCTCGAGCGAAGCGGGTTTTTAAATACCCGACTATATTCAGCCGCCTTAAGCAAACGGGCATGCTCAGGAAAACTAAATCCTGAGCATGCCCTGTTATCTGTCATTGAGGCTAGACAGCTAATGCTGAATTACGCTGACAGGCGTGCTCTGCCTTTTGCACGGCGTGCTTTTAATACTTTACGACCACCGACAGTTGCACTACGTGCGCGAAAACCATGGGTACGTGCGCGTTTGATACGGCTAGGTTGAAAGGTTCTTTTCATTGATCCAGACCTTAAGTTAACTCGAAAAAATTGGCCGTGTATTCTAATCTGCGGCGACTGCCGAGTCAAAGCTATATTCAGACTATTTTTGCCTGTTCTGTCTGCATTCGCAGCTGCCACTGTGTCGTCGTCACACATAGAAGATCATTATTCATTAATTTTTCCGAATAATGTGAATAAAGATTGGGCTTAACCCGGCTATTTGGTACTCTCTCTGGCAAAGGGCAACTTTCACATTGAATTGTGGTTTCCTGCCGTCAGAATGCAGGTTAAAATCGCATCACCTTTCAAACTTACACCTGTAATCAGTGATTCATCGAATCTAATACTCGATTCGATGTCGTTTTGTATTGATTACATATCGGGGACTATTTCGTGTCGACTGCTTTGTGGGATCAGTGTCTACAGCGTCTTGAAGAAGAGCTATCTGATCAGCAACTAAATACCTGGATTCGACCTTTGCAGACTGAAGAGTCTGGCGATCAACTGTGCCTGTTCGCTCCAAACAGCTTTGTTATGGACTGGGTAAAACAGCACTTTTTACAACAGATATCCACAATTTGTCAGCAATTAGATACAGATCGCGACATATCTGTAAAATTAGATATCGGCAGTAAAAAAAGCATCACTCCCAGCAGGGCACCCACCGAGCTTAAGCTTCGCAATAATAACGCGCCGCCATCTGCACCGCCTTCAATTCCGGAAGCCCCACGTAACGAGCACCTTGAGCATCATCTGAATATTGGTTTTACCTTTGATAACTTTGTTGAAGGTAAAAGCAACCAGCTAGCAAAAGCCGCCTCATTACAGGTTGTTGAAAATCCAGCGGGCTCCTATAACCCGCTATTTCTGTATGGCGGTGTTGGGCTGGGTAAAACCCATCTGATGCATGCGGTTGGTAACCAGATTTTACAGAATAATCCCGAAGCAAGAATTGTTTACCTGCATTCTGAGCGCTTTGTATCCCACATGATCAAGGCGCTGCAGCATAATAGTATTGATGAGTTTAAGCAGTTTTATCGCACCCTCGATGTTTTACTGATTGATGACATCCAGTTTTTCGCCGGTAAAGAGCGTTCTCAGGAAGAATTTTTTCATACCTTCAATGCTCTGCTCGAAGGCGGACGCCAGATCATTCTTACCTGCGATCGTTACCCCAAGGAAATTGATGGCCTGGAAGAACGTTTGAAATCCCGCTTTGGTTGGGGTTTACCTGTGTGTATTGAACCACCTGAGCTAGAAACACGTGTTGCCATTCTGCACAAAAAAGCCGAAGAATTTGGTATTGAGCTTCCAAATGAAGTGGCCTTCTTTATCGCCAAACGCATTCGTTCTAATATTCGAGAGCTCGAAGGCTCATTACGTCGTGTTATGGCGACAGCTAATTTTACCGGTAAGCCCGTAACTCTTGAATTTGCCAAGGAAACCTTGCGCGACCTGATCGCTCTGCACGATCGCCTGGTGACCATTGAGAACATACAGAAAACGGTGGCTGAGTATTTCAAGATCCGCATTTCTGATTTACATTCAAATAGTCGAAGCCGTTCAATTACCCGACCTCGTCAGGTGGCGATGGCGTTATCGAAAGAATTAACCAACCACAGCCTGCCAGAAATTGGCAGCGCCTTCGGTGGACGTGACCATACCACCGTATTGCATGGTTGTAGAAAAATTGCAGAATTAAGAGATTCCGATTCTAAAATAGATGAGGATTACACTAACCTGTTACGAATTTTAAGTAATTAAACAGATTGTTTGGCGGATCTCCGGTGAGCACTAAGAACCTGTGGATAAGTATTGTATGATGCAGTGTATAAAATCAGTGCCCATAGTTATCCACAATCTGTCTACAGTTTACAGGGTACTAATCCCAGTGTTGTTAGAGCCTGTTTTGTTAGGTTAAGTGATTGATAATATTAAGACTAATAAAGTTATCCACAATTATAAGCGGACTTTATTATTACTATTAAATATATAAATATATATATAATAATTAGGAACACGAATGAAAATCAAAATCCAGCGGGATGATCTATTAAATCCTCTTCAACAGGTAATAGGCGCTGTTGAGAAAAGACAGACATTACCGGCTTTAGCCAATGTGTTGATTAAGTCTACAGAAAATCAGTTTACCCTGACCGCAACCGACCTTGAAATTGAGTTGATGTCTACCGTAAACCAGATGATGGATGAAACAGGTGAGATCACGCTACCGGCTAAAAAGCTGCTGGATATCTGTAAAGCATTGCCTGCAGACGCTGAATTGAATATTGATGTAAAAGCGGATAAGGCGGTTATTCAATCCGGTAGAAGTCGATTTAGCCTAAGCACCCTGCCCGCAGCAGATTTCCCTTCACTTGATGAAATTAGCAGTGTTTATGAATTCAGTGTTCCTCAAACCTTACTGAAAACGCTGATTGATCGAACTTCATTCGCCATGGCTCAGCAGGATGTCCGCTATTATCTCAATGGCCTGATGCTGGAAGTAGCGTCTGGCGTATTACGCGCTGTTGCTACAGATGGTCATCGTCTGTCATTCTGTGAGAAAAGTATTGATGCAGACCTGGCAGATAACAAGCAGGTAATTATTCCCAGAAAAGGCGTGAGTGAATTACAGAGACTTTTATCAGATTCTGATGATCCAGTTAAAATTATCTTAGGAAACAATCACATACAGTGTATTTTACCTAACCAGCGATTTACTTCAAAGCTTATTGACGGCCGCTTCCCGGATTATAAACGTGTCATGCCTGATGATTCCGGGAACAATATGGTTGTAAATCGTGATGCCATGAAACAGGCACTGGTTCGCGCCTCTATTCTGTCGAACGAAAAATACCGCGGTATTCGCATGATCATGGAAAATAACCTGCTACGTTTACAGGCTCAGAATCCAGATCAGGAAGAGGCAGATGTCGAAATTGAAATTACCTATGAAGGTCAGCCGATTGAGATGGGTATTAATGTTAACTACATGATCGATGTACTGAATACTTCAGGCCAGGAAACAGTTCAGGGATTTATTAAGGATGCGAATAGCAGTTGTCTGCTGGTGTTCCCAGATGAAGCAGAAGCCAGGTACGTCATTATGCCAATGCGTCTGTAGTTCCAGTTTGTTATGAGCCTGCACAGGCTTGAAATATCTCATTTCAGAAACCTTCATTCGGTCCAGCTAGAACTGGATGAAGGACTGAATATCATAACCGGAGAAAATGCGGCGGGTAAAACCAGCCTGTTAGAAGCCATCTTTTACATGAGCTATGGCCGATCATTTCGTAGCGCACAGGTTAAACACCTTATTCAGTACGATACTGACTATTTTCGACTCATTGGTGAGTTATTCAATTCTTCACAGCGAATTGGTATTGAGCGTCACACAGATCAACAGATCATTCGTGTAAACAAACAACCTGTTAGCAAACTATCAGAATTATCCAGCCTGCTCCCGGTTCTTGTACTACATCCTGATAGTCATCAGTTGATTACGGCTGGACCTGAATACCGTCGACAATTTATGGACTGGGGTGTGTTCCACGTGGAACATCAATTTGTGCAGATCTGGAAAAACTATAAAACAGCCCTGAGTCAGCGCAATGCCGCCTTACGATCAAATCAGTCAGATCGCCTCTGTTCATTGTGGAATGCCGAACTGCTTGAAAATGCGCAGAAGGTTGAAGTGCTCCGTATCGCCTACCTGAAATCCGTGCAGACAATATGCACAGAGTTAGCCGATGATCTGTTTCCCGGTTTTGACATTGAATTGAGTTATCGCCGCGGCTGGCCACAGGATATCGATTATGCAGAGTATCTGGTGAATAGCCTGCATAAAGACAGAGAGAAAGGATTTACTCAATCTGGCCCTCATAGAGCAGATATTAAAATACTGGTCGATGGCCAGCCTGCTCAATCTTCTATATCACGTGGCCAGCAGAAGAAGCTGGTGGCATTGCTGAAGATCGCACAACTCAAGGTATTTACACAATCCGCATCTCAGCCATGTATTTTATTATTCGATGACTTACCTGCAGAGCTGGATTTACTCAATCAGAACAGAATTATGCAGATACTCTCACAACTGAATATTCAGCTGGTGATTACTGCAATCCAGGTCGATCAGATTGATTGCCAGTTCTGGGATAAATATAAATTGTTCCACGTGGAACAGGGCTGTGTAACTGAACGACAGACAGCCTGAAACAACAGAAAAAAACTGCTTTAAATCCCCTTCCAATGGGGGATTTCAGTTATAATAAATCGTTCATTTTTCAGGGGATTTTTATGAGCGAAGCTAACGCTTACGATTCATCGAGTATCAAGGTTTTAAAAGGTCTGGAAGCTGTTAGAAAGCGTCCCGGTATGTATATCGGCGACACGGATGATGGCACTGGTTTGCACCATATGGTGTTCGAGGTTGTTGATAATTCTATAGATGAAGCGCTAGCGGGGCACTGTACAGAAATTAATGTGCAGATACATAATGACAACTCTGTTTCCGTGAGTGATAACGGTCGTGGCATACCGGTTGATATTCACGAAGAAGAAGGTGTTTCTGCTGCAGAAGTAATTATGACCGTGCTGCATGCCGGTGGTAAGTTTGATGATAACTCCTACAAGGTGTCGGGTGGTTTACATGGTGTCGGTGTTTCAGTTGTAAATGCTCTGTCAGAAAAACTGACGCTGACGATTCAGCGTGATGGAAAAATCCATCAGCAGGAATACAGCATGGGCGAGCCTGTAAGCCCCATGGCGGTTACGGGTGATACTCAAACTACGGGAACAGAGTTACGATTCTGGGCATCAGAAAAAACCTTTACCAATATTGAATATCATTACGATATCCTGGCTAAACGCCTGCGAGAACTCTCCTTCCTGAACTCTGGTGTACGCATTGTACTGACAGATAAACGCACTGATAAACAGGATGTATTTGAATATCAGGGGGGGATTAGTTCATTCGTACAGCATCTCAATAAAAATAAAACGCCGTTACATGAAACGGTATTGCATTTTCAGGCAGAAAAAGACGGTATAGGTGTCGAAATTTCCATGCAGTGGAATGACTCCTACCAGGAAAATATATTCTGCTTTACCAATAATATTCCTCAGCGTGATGGGGGGACTCACCTCGCCGGGTTCAGAGCTTCATTGACCCGCAGCCTTAACCAGTATATGGAAAAGGAAGGTGTGGCCAAAAAGAATAAGGTCGCAACCACGGGTGATGATGCACGAGAAGGTCTCACTGCCGTATTATCAGTGAAAGTACCTGATCCCAAGTTTTCATCACAAACCAAAGATAAGCTGGTTTCATCAGAAGTAAAAACCGCCGTTGAACAGGTGATGGGTGAGAAGTTCCAGGAATTTCTCGCAGAGAACCCGGCGGATGTAAAAGCGATTACCGCAAAGATAGTAGAAGCCGCGAGAGCGCGAGAAGCAGCGCGTAAAGCTCGAGAAATGACACGTCGCAAAGGTGCACTGGATATTGCAGGGCTCCCGGGAAAGCTGGCAGACTGCCAGGAAAAAGATCCTGCCCTTTCTGAACTGTACCTGGTGGAGGGTGACTCTGCGGGGGGGTCTGCCAAGCAGGGCCGTGATCGGAAGACTCAGGCGATTCTTCCACTAAAAGGTAAAATCCTCAATGTTGAAAAGGCCCGCTTTGATAAAATGCTGGGCTCTGCTGAAGTCGGCACACTCATTACCGCTCTGGGCTGTGGCATAGGCAAGGATGAATATAATCCGGATAAAATGCGCTACCATCGCGTTATTATCATGACCGATGCGGACGTGGACGGTTCACATATCCGCACCCTGCTGTTAACTTTCTTCTATCGCCAGGTTCCAGAACTTATTGAGCGTGGTTATATTTATATTGCTCAGCCACCATTGTATAAGGTTAAAAAGGGTAAGCAGGAACGTTACGTTAAAGATGATGCAGAACTCACCAGTTATCTACTACAACTGGCTTTATCAAATGCGCATCTATTTGTCCAAAAAGATACCCCTGCGATATCGGAAAGTGCATTAGAAGAACTGGTGAAAGCCTATATTTCTGTGCAAACAGTGATTACTCGTTTATCTCGCAGGTATGATGTAGATATTCTTTCACAGATTCCAAATTTGCCAGTGATGTCTGCAGATGATCTGAAAGATACAGGGAAAACGCAGGATTATTTAGATAAGTTATTGATTTTATTAAATAATTCAAAACCGTCAGGGGTTGAGTATCAGGTCAATGTAAAACAGCTGGAAGAAGCAGCTTCACCCCAGCTGGAAATCACCAAGATTGTGCATGGGCTGGATCATTTAACCTGCTTCACAGCGGACTTCTTTGATAGCCCGGAATACAGGCTGATGGCTGATTTGTTTCTTAAACTGGATGGCCTGTTTGCTGAAGGTTCATATATTCAACGAGGTGAGAAAACCTTCTCGGTGAGTACTATTGCAGATGTAAAGAACTGGTTATTCGAGGAAGCGCGTAAAGGCCTGAATATTCAGCGCTACAAGGGTCTGGGTGAGATGAACCCCGAGCAGCTCTGGGAAACCACCATGAACCCGGAGACTCGTCGGATGTTACAGGTGCGCATAGAAGATGCGATTGCAGCTGATGAAGTCTTTACGACATTAATGGGTGATCAGGTTGAGCCGCGCCGTGAGTTCATTGAGAGTAATGCACTTGCCGCGATGAATATTGATACCTGATTATTATTTATTCATAAGTCAGATTCTGTTCGCTGTTATTCTGTGATCTGAGGCTTTGGCGTGATTGAATCATCACAAGCCTCAGCGCATCGAGGTAAGGCACCACGCCATTTTCTATCATAATATTTCGACCCTGCCGACTTTGCGCAAACTTAATGAAGTCTGCCACCTGTTTTGCTTTTGGGCCATCAGGGTTATAGGTGATATACAGAGGTCGATATAGCGCATAATTGCCGCTCTTGATGGAAGTATAGTCTGGCTGCATATTATCCAGCTTAAGAATTTTTACCTGCCTGAGTCGGGCACTACTGACTCCCGTAATGGCGATAGCATTAATATCACCCTCCACGGCCTTTTCTAAGGGACCGCTGGATTTGAACAGTTGAGTCGAAGCAAACTGTTTACTGATATCTGAAAATATCAATGAACGTATTGAATAACCCACACCTGAAATATTCCCTTTACGCGTAAACAGGTGAACAGGCTTGTCAGGGCCACCGACCTGCTTCCAGTTAGTAATATCACCATTGTAAATCTGCTTTACCTGATCACGTGAAAGATTTTCAACTGGATTATCCGGGTGTACGATAATAGCGAGTGCATCCCAGGCGACGGGTTCAAAACCAGATTGCTTTTCAAGCGAGTTACCCGGTAAATGGTAGCGGCATGAGCCACCAAAGTCGGCCGTTTGATTGGCCACGTCACGTATACCACGGGTAGCCCCACCCCCCTGTACATTTATCTGCGTCCCTTTGGATTTGCTATAGGCAGCTGCCAGTTTTGTCATATATGACTTTTTACTGATACCACAGCCCACCCAGTTAAGAATATCATCTTCTGCAAAACTGCTGGAGCACGGAAGTAAGAGGCTAATAGATAAAAATATTACAGAATATGAGAATTTCATTAAAAAGCTCCATAAATAGATAGAAATCTATAAGTTTATAGTGCGACCACGTGTCCATAAGGGATTTAATAGTGATTTATCAGTTACTTAGCTATTGTCAGTTGATAAATACTTGAAATTACAGGAATAATAAGAATTTAGTATATTGGTATAATTATGCTGCGTAATTTACTCTGATATTTTAAAGATAACAAGCATATTAGCTGAACCAAGTATAGTTCAAAAAATACGAAATAAACTGAAAACGCTTAGCAGAGCAGCAGCTGAGAAAAAACCCTGAAATAATCAAACTCTAGTTATAAAGGCAACTAGATAAAATCAATAATAGCTGTAACACGACTAAGGTAAACCACACTATTAAAATACATTGTAGTGAATAGGGCATAAATAGAGATGTGCGGGGTTATAATAGCAACTAAGTGGTTGAGTTCATGGTCAATCATTGATGAACTTCAACCATCAGGACTGACTGCGGAGAAAATTCAATCTCACAGAGGGTCTGAACTCCACATAAAATAGAACACAGGTAAATATGAATCAGGCAATTTTAGATATATCCGGGTTACCCCAGTTTTCAAAAATCGAAATAAAAGATATAGAACCTGCTATCGAGCAAGTCATACAGGCAAATAAAAAACAGCTGTCTAATCTACTTAAAGAAAAAGAATCATTAAGCTGGGATGCATTGAGTAGCAAGTTACAGGCTATAGATAATACGTTGTCCAGAGTCTGGTCACCCATCAGTCACATGAATTCCGTGGTCAATAGTGAAGAACTGAGAGTTGCACATGATAACTGTGTGCCAAAAATAAGTGAATATTCAACTGAACAGTCACAGAATAAAGATTTGTATGAAGCCTACAATCAGATTAAAAACAGCGATGAATATACCACGTTAGATAAGGCATCACAGAAAGCGATTGACGACGCATTACTGCAATTTAAGTTGAATGGTGTCGCATTAGATGATGAAAGTAAAAAAGGTTTTAAAGAGTTGAAAACCAGACTCTCCAAACTTAAATCAAAATATGAACAGAATGTTATGGATGCAACCCAGGCATTTCAGATTCATATAGATGATAAGTCGCAATTAGCGGGCTTACCGCAATTCGCCAGAGACATGGCAAAACAGGCAGCAGAAAATGAAGATCTGAAAGGCTGGTTGTTTACCCTCGACGCGCCTTCGTTTATTTCTGTCATGACCTATTCGGAAATCAGAAAGTTTCGTGAAGAAATGTATCAGGCCTTTACAACACGGGCATCGCAGAAAGGCCCTAATGCAGGAGAGTTTGATAACTCCCAGGTCATGGAAGATATTCTTAAAGCCCGTAAAGAAATGGCAGAAATCCTGGGCTATAAAAATTATGCAGAACTATCCATTGCAAATAAAATGGCAGAGACAACTGATCAGGTTATTGAGTTTCTGAATGACCTGGTGAAGAAATCAAAGCCACAGGCACAGGTAGAATTTGATACCTTAAAACTCTTTGCAAAAAAACATTACGATATTCAAAAGCTCGAAGCCTGGGATGTTATGTACGTTTCAGAAAAACTGAAACAGAAAGAATATGGAATTAGTCAGGAAGAATTAAAACCCTATTTTCCTGCATCAAGAGTTATAGAAGGTCTGTTTAATATCGTCCATAAACTCTACGCTGTGACTATTACAGAAAAAACAGGTATAGATCTCTGGCATAAAGATGTGAGTTTTTATGAAATTACGGATGATAAAGGTCAGGTAAGAGGTCAGTTTTATCTTGATCTATATGCGCGTAACAACAAACGCGGCGGCGCATGGATGGATGAATGTATAGGACGCATGAAGTGTGAAGATAATATCCAGATACCTGTAGCCTATCTAACCTGTAATCTCACTCCACCCGTAGGTAATAAACCCGCATTACTTAATCATGATGAAGTGATTACTCTGTTCCATGAATTTGGTCATGGCCTACAGCATATGTTGACGCAAGTAGATAATCTGTTTGTGTCAGGAATTAGTGGTGTTGAATGGGATGCCGTAGAACTGCCCAGTCAGTTTATGGAAAACTGGTGCTGGGAAAAAGACGGCCTGGAACTTATTTCTGCACATGTGGATACGGGCGAGCCATTACCAGAAAATCTATACAGGAAATTACTTAAGGCGAAGAATTTTCAGTCGGCTATGTTAATGGTAAGACAGCTGGAGTTCTCTTTATTCGATTTTAGATTACATATGGAATATGGTACTGAAAACTTCACCAGTATTCAGGCACTGCTGGATGAGGTTCGTCAGCAGGTCGCAGTATTAATTCCACCAGAATTTAACCAGTTTCAACACAGCTTTGCACATATTTTTGCGGGAGGTTATGCAGCAGGTTATTACAGTTATAAATGGGCAGAAGTTCTCTCTGCAGATGCCTACTCAAAATTTGAAGAAACCGGTATATTCAACCAGCAAACAGGCAAGGAGTTTTTACAGAATATACTGGAAACCGGTGGCTCTGAAAAAGCCATGGAGTTATTCAAGCGTTTTAGAGGGCGTGAGCCAGATATTAGTGCCCTGTTGAAACACAGTGGTCTGGTTCAGGCATAACAGATAGAGATAAGTGCTATGGTTAAATTTAAGTAATAATTAGCCTCTTACTCATTGGATCTGTCCAATAAAAAAGCACGGATACCGTGCTTTTTTATTTTATAGAGAGATGTTTTGAGTAGTGTATTAACGATTCATCTTGGTAATTTCAGCTGCCAGTTCTTCCTGTGATTTTTGCGCCTTAAACTGTTGCCATAATGCAGCATCATTTCGCATGCTGGTGCGCAATGCTTTTTCAGATGCGTTGATGACACTGGCATTGTCCATACCCACCAGTACATATAAAGTACCATTGGGGCTTAAACGCGTGCGGATAATTTTTGTACCGACCAGGGTCTGGTTAGTAATCTGCTTGGTGACAGAAGTCATCACTTTATCGACCGTTTCTGTTTCAGTTTGACCGGTTGTTTCTACATACTGCTTTATCATATTGCGCACTTCCACCTGCATATTCTGTGCAAGCTGAACGCGTGCCGAAGTCGCCGCCATACTTTTCATATAATCATGCCCAGCGGCAGATTTTGGCGTAGAGCCCACGGCCGCAATTTCAATATTTTCTACGGGCTGATCACAGACCCAGCCAGGTGCAGGTGCATCAGGAGCATCAGGAAATACACATTCAGCAAAATCGGGCTTACTACCACAGGCAGATAATAATGTCGTAGTCGCAATAACTCCGCAGAGGCGGCTAATTAAATTCATGTCTGATCTCCATATTGTGTTGGCTAAAGCATAAGCCATATTCTGAATAACATAACCAAGTATACTTGGGAAGGCAACCTTGAGCCATGCTTACTGCTAGCTTATGCGCGAAGATTTGAAAGCTGAATGCCACATGGCAGGTTCATTGCGTCATACTTCCATTTAGTGTGTCTGCAATGGCAGACGGATATCAACTTTAAATCCGCCCAGTCTATCTGATGTTGAAAGCGTGAATTCACCCTGATAATTTGCCACAATATCACTGCATATTGCCAGTCCAAAACCGTGTCCCGCGGTTGTTTCATCAAGGCGTGTGCCCCTTTGCGCTAATTCAGACAGGTTTTGCGGGTTTACACCGGGGCCGTCATCTTCAATAGAAATGTGCAGTTCGTGATTAGCGTGAATAT
>Ga0316207_10000923_pt1 | contig 40759 bp, 34 predicted proteins | sample 6weekpyrite_MG_FD_204943 | JGI IMG/M metagenome (GOLD analysis project Ga0316207, IMG submission 204943) | Microbial mat bacterial communities from mineral coupon in-situ incubated in ocean water Damariscotta River, Maine, United States -... | ecosystem: Environmental > Aquatic > Marine >... | reverse complement strand
TCTTATTCGCATTGGGCTTCTTTTTTGTGATGGATTGTTTCGCAACTACCATCATGCATCGAGGCTCAATGTGATTCAACTTTCCTTATTTGGCTATTTATTTACCCATTGTTTTTTCTGAAGACCCCTATTTCTTTGTTTAAATTGAACGTCCACTTTTTGCTTCGCATATAGACACACCATGAATAACCGAACTAAATAAGCCGCATAATCTGTATTAAGAATTACATTGCCCAAATTAGAACGAAAAGAATCTGCCTTTTGGAGCTTATTCACATGACTGACGAAAATGCTCAGTATTTATCTGTTGGTGGTTGAGCTACTATTTGTTATATGAATAAAGGAATGAGGAAGAAAATAAAATTTAAAGGATGTTTAACGTATTTTTTTACTTCTTGCCCGTCCGATTTTTCGCAAAACTTTAACATTGATTAAACATCACAATCATAAAAATACTGTGTAAAATAAGGCATAAAAAAGCAGAGGATTCATCCAAAATAGCGGTGATAGCCATACAAAGCATTAGCTTTTTTCTAAACAATAATACAAAGGAGCCTCAATATGATGACATTAGCGCAATGGAAGAGTACGCGTCGTGTTGATCATGTTAATCTGGGATTAATTCATCCACGTTACCGCGCCTTTAAAGGGCGACATACTAGCCTTAGGCATCTCAAGGATTTCGATGTGGATGTTGTCGCATATCACGCGGCTACCAACGAGGCTGATAAGCTCAGTATTCTGGGGCGAATAATCCAGGGTGCAAAATTATATTTAGATCTTCCTGACAATAGTGTAGAGCAGCGTTATATTGATGCGGTCAGAGAACTGTATGATTCGGCCTCTATGCAATATAACCAGATTTGCGGTGGCGACATTGAGCAACCACAACGCCTGACTGATCTTAACACGCTGAATATTATGGGTACCCTAACTCCGAAGAATATATCACTGAATTTCTTTTATCTGGCACCAGTGGGAACGTCAGTTGCGACACGTAAACTCGCAAATGTCGATTTGCTAATCGATCACCATGTTACCAATGCTAATGCAGTCTACCAGCATGCGAGCATCGTGTTTGCTCGCTCACATCCTACGGTTAGGGTTGCCACACAAACAGCAAATGGTCATTCTATTCTTACTCCTGAGAGAGACACAATCGCTCCTCGATACCATGGAACTTATGGAGTACAGGGCACAAACAGAGACTATTTAATCACCTATTGTAATGAAAGGGTTGGCGCCGCAGAAAACTCCATTGATGTGGTCTATTTGGATAATTATTATGACATGGATGCGTTGGGAAATACTATACGTGCCAATCATAATTACGGTGGGTTTACAGCGCATCGCCCTATTTGCACGGTTACCCTCAACCCACCACCTGCCGGAGTGAACTATGGTACAACATTAGCTCACGAGCTGGGTCACGCTCTCTCAGGGTTTGCCTCCCATTCGGTAGATCCCAACAACTTGATGGCAGGAGGGGCTATTAGAACTGGAGTCAATTTTCTAAGCGATGGCCAAATTGCCTGGTATCGCAACAATCCAAATAGTTGAAACAATTACCACGGTAGTATGTCATTAAGCGGGATTAGATTACATTCTCTGAACAACAGACGACACGTTTTTTTACTTCACAACAATATCTGTGCGTCTGTTTTTTTGCCGTTCTAACCAGATTGTAGTTTCATGCTTTGGTGGCTTAATTTGCAACTCAGTGCTTGAGTTTCTTAGGTTACTTGCAGTAACGTTGTAGTGATTGCTAATTTTTGAAGTATATAATGCGACCAATCCTGTGATACTTTTGTTATAACTTTGTGACTTTAACGTGAAAATCTTTATTTAAAGTAGATTTAGAGATTTTGAATCGGAACTATCATTCATTCTTCTCAGTGAAGCCTAATAATTCTGGGGCACACAACAACAATCTTTAATTGGAGAAACACACATGAAAAAATTAACATTGTCTGTATTTGCGAGTTTGCTATTCGCTTCTGGCGTTACTAGCGTTTCTGCTGCACCGGTTTCATTAAGCCTAGCGCAACTGGATACGGTTTCTGGTGGTGCGTTTGTATGCCCAGTGATTAAAACGGATGCGGTTTTGAATTCGCCAAAATCGGCACAACCAGAACCAGGACTTTATACGATTATTGGTCCTACCGTAGGTGGTGGTGTTCAAGCACACGCGACTAACGATGATGGTGCTGGTAATCCACATGGCCCTTATGCTTCTCCTGGCGATACGACTTATACCGCTATTTGGAACTAAATTATAATTTAGGCAATATGATGGGCGAGTCACATAAACAAATGTGATTCGTCCGTGGTGTTTTAGTGTTTTGTCTTTTTGGTATTAGCTAAGAATCAAAATCTTAAGCGTAAAATTTGCATGTAATAAGTTATTACAAAAAAAGAGCTCGTCGTGCATTATGTTGATTAAGTTATTCATATTTTTTCTATCATTTTCCTCATTGGTGTTAGCGAGTGAAACAAAATCGGTTGTCTCAATCCAAGAAAAGCGCCATCAAAACGTTGTACTACAACAATGGGAACTCAGTTGCGCCGCGGCGGCATTAGCGACGATTCTTCGTTACCAACACGGTATCCCCGCGACTGAACGTAATGTCGCATTAGGTTTAATCAATCGAAAAGAATATCTTTCAAATCCGGAGTTGATAAGAATTCGCCAAGGTTTTTCCCTACTTGACCTTAAACGTTATGTTGATCAACTGGGCTACCAAGGTTTGGGGCTAGGGCAGTTGACCTTGCCAGACCTTATTGACCATGCGCCGATCATGGTGCCTGTTACCTTGCAGGGCTACCCGCATTTTGTCGTGTTTCGAGGTGCGACAGACAATTCAGTATTACTTGCTGACCCCGCGTTTGGTAATGTGACCTTGCCGACCTATAAGTTTTTAGATGCTTGGATTAAGTATAAGGATATTAATCACGTTGGATTTGTGGTTTCCGAATCTGGAAAACTAGCTCCCGCAGGAAGGTTATCCCCAAAAGCGATGGAATTTGTGATTTTATAAATATGATAATCAATTTACTTACGGCTTTATTCATTTTTACTGTTTTGTCTTCAAGTGTTACTCAAGCTCAGGAGATTTTAACGAACGAAGTTTTAAAGCATAAAATTCAATTGCGCGATAAAGCGATGATTGAATTGCTTGAGCGTGTTGAAATGTTAGAACAACGAGTGGGTGTTGAATCTACTAAAAATAATGAAAAATCTTCAAAAATTTCTCAACAAGACGTTGAGCTAGTTAACGCACAAGCCCCCGGTGCTGTGGTGGTTAAAGAAGGTGATGCAGAACGTGCTTTAGAGCGCTCATTGACAGTTGAAGGGGCGTTGTTATTGCCAGTAGGTATTCTGGAACTTGATACGGGGATAACGTTTATACGGCAAGAAGATGGTACTTCGGGTTTTTTTATGGAAAACAATCAAACCTTCCCCAGTGAAATTGAGCTCAATTCAGATATTCTAAGCGCAAACATTGGTTTACGCTTAGGACTACCTTGGGATTCGCAGCTAGAAATGGGATTGCCTTACCGCTTAAGAAAAAGCGAAGTTGTTACGAGAGTGAATTTTGAAATAAAGAATGCAAGAACCAGTGATTTAGATAAATCATTGGGTGATGCGAGTATAGGTTTAGCGAAAACATTTTTACGAGAGAGGCTATGGCTACCAGATTTAGTGGGGCGTGTGACTTGGGACACGGACTCTGGTGAAGGTGATGGATTTCATGAATTTCGCGGTTCTTTATCTGGCATAAAGCGACAGGATCCAGTGACATTTATTGGGGGAATATCCTATCAGCATAGTTTGAAGAATAAGGGTATACAGCCAGGGGCGGGGTATTCCGCAAACTTTAGTAGCCTGATTGGTCTTAGTCCTGAAACATCCATGCGTTTTTCGATTAACGGGTTTTATCAACATGACACCGAACGCGATGGAAAAGTGTTAATCGGCAGCAAACGTAAAATTGCATCATTTTCCATTGGAGGATCTACACTGCTTTATCCTGGCACTTTGTTAAACCTATCCTTTGGAGTTGGATTAACTGATGATGCCGATGATTTTTCGGTAACTGTTTCGTTGCCTATTCGTTTAGGAAGAAAATTATTTTAAAAATGACAAATTCCAACCGAGAAAGCAGATAATTTATCCCGGATTTTACTCGGTAATAGCTCCATTCATTACACTACCTTCTACATCTTTGTGGTAATTAAATTATATCTTTTGAAACAGTGTTATTCCAACCCAAAGTGAACAAACAAGAGTCAGGTTTTGATCCACATTTTTATTCAATTCTATACTTAATCCGCGCTCTACTTCGTGTCGAACAAGAAATGGATACACGTTTAATTTGAATAAACTAATCCAGTTCGGAGTGTATAACGTGTTAGTCGAGTTATTTTAACTTAGTGGAAAGAGATATGTTTTCTTTTATTATTCGTCTCGGAAATAATCTTGTTTAAAACTGAGTTCACAATGTTATCGCACCGTTTTCCCGCAAATTCAAATACCTGCAAGCCTGCTTGTTCAATATGTACATTTAAATTTTGTTGCATCAGATTACGAGCGCGGTGATAACGCGTTTTAACCGTTGATTCTTTTATTTCAAGACATTCAGAAATTTCTTTAACGCTGAGACTTTGAATTGCTCGTAAAACAAATACATGTCTGAAATCATCTGGTAGTTTGTTAATTGCCGACTCTATTAATAGAGTGAGTTCTTTGTTGGCACCTATATTAGCCGGGTCGTCAGTTTTTTCTGCACTAAATTCTTGATCAATATCGTGGTTCATTTCTGTATCTCTGTTATCCGGTTTACGCTTGATCATTAGCGCTTCATTAAGCGTAATTTTAGTTATCCAGGCAGAAAAACTTTTTGTTTTAACATAGGTGTCAAGTTTGAAATAAGCTTTTATATAAGCCTGCTGAACTGCATCCTGCGCAGCGTCTGCATCGCCTAGTACGCTATATGCCACACGATAGAGTCGTTGGTTATATCGTCGCATTATTAGCTCAAACGAATGCAGATTACCGGCAAGAATATTTTCTATAATCGATTCATCCGTTTTTATATCTGAGTTTTTCTTTGAGTTGTTGACCTCTGATGTTCCCGAATACATAAGTTTCTAGATCCTGTTATTTTAAAAGTAGGGTCACGAACTAACGTGACCCTAATGAGAAATTAAAGTGAATTTAAAAAGTTTTCCAAGTCTTTCTTTTCCGATATTTCTAATTGTAGATCAAAGTGATTGTTATAGTGGTCTATTACGTCAATTAAGTTGGGAAATCGCCCATCGTGATAAAAACCACCGGTATGATGTGTCCACAAGCCTTTCAGAGGGGCTGTTCGGTATCCTTCATCAGGACTGCGATTTGACTGAAAGTCATCAATGCCAATGTCGTCTGCTTTGTGTAGATTCCATCCAGATTCAGTATATAAAGGTGGGACATGACAACGATTACAACCCGCTTTATTGTTGAATATATATTTTCCACGCTTTACAGATTCTCTATCTTGATGTTTGATAGCCGGCGTTGGCGACGTTAATGACAGTTGATAGAGATGTAATGCCGGTAATTTAGCTGACACTTGATCCAGGTTCTCGGCGATTCTAATATTCCCAAAGTTATTCGCAGCAGCAATGGGGAATTTATCGCTATCGTTAAGTCTTGGATCGTAAAAATTTCCTTTGCCGCCCATTTCAAGCACGGCAACTAGCGCGTTCCAGTGCGCAACAGAGCCCCAGCCAGTCCAAGTGTGCAGGTTGACTCCAGCTAATCCAAAAGCGGGTGGTATCAAGGTCGCACTCGGTTTTCCGTCAGGGCGAAACGCTTTTCCATCGAGTAACAGTTCGGCGTCAAATTTTCCTGGTCCCCAACTATTTAACACAGTTCTTACCGTGGTTTCATCCACACCAAGCAAGGATGCGAAAGGAGAAAGGTCTGGTGCTGCAGCGATAATTGCACCAACGTTCAAGTCTCGATTGGCCCAGCCATCAAGGCGATGTCCGATACCTGGCGCAAAGCTGTTATCTACTTGAGTATGACATAATGCGCAGGTAATACCCATGGTTTGAATTTGATTATGGCTATTAAAACGCGCCTTAATACCGATCACTGCATCGAGTTTTAGTAACGCAAGCGTTGTATCAGGCGAATCAAGATCCACAAGACCTTTCTTTAACGCCTTTCGTAGTGATCGAGGCAGTGTATCGATATCGACTTTTAAGCCCAATGTTAGCGCAACTTTTGGGCTAACACCAGGACCGATGCCGCCATTATTTTCTCCTGCAATGGCCTCATGTAAACGGAGCTTTTCTCCCCAGAATGATTCATTTCCGAAAGTATCATGTCGAAAAATCTGCTTACCTTGCTTTAAAACTTTAACCGTATTTTTAATTTGCTTTTTCATCGACGAGTCATGCGCCGAATTAGGGCTAGCTGCGATAAATTGTGCACATGTAAGTATAATAAACGTCAGTAAAACACCTATCCCATTTTTGTATTTAGTCATTTTTAACACTCCTTTTATGTGTTCTTAATGACTAATGCGTGGGGAAGGAAAAAGGTTCCTGAAAAAATGAATTTGTCATCGCATAAGACAGTTAGTATTGCTTAAGACAGCACAAAACATGGAAAAATTGGATCAGATTCGATTTTTCTAGGGTTTTGTTTTCAAGCCTATCCCTAATAAATACCTATCATTTAATATGAGTTTACTGTTTATGAAGATTAACAAAGGTAATATTCATCGATAAATTGGTTTATCGCGAAGTAAATAATATAAACATAAAAACTAACTCATTTTTTCAAGTAGGTTTAAAAAATATTAAAATCTCGTTTACTTCAGTAAAGCTGGTCCATGTAAACAACAAACTTATAGACGAGTAAGCCCCCAATTACACAAGTGCATTTTTTAATTAAATCGACTTTTTTCTCGAATATAAAATGTATTAAAAATATAGTATAGTTGAGTATAGATAACCTGACTTTAGTAGGAATGCGTCGTGATAAATCTGACAAAAAATATCAACTATTTTGCTTTAATAATTATGTTCTCTATTACGTGTTTGTTTTTAAATGCATGCGGAATTGGAACCACCGGGGATGACGATAGTGACGATGATGAAAGTAGCACATTCGTTGTTGCTGTTCCGCCTGCTGCATCTGCATTTCGCGAAGAACAAATCAACATACGTATCGACATAACAGGTCTGCCTGAAGACGACGCTATTACAGGTTATACTATTAACATATGTGACGGAGATCCAGATTCATCTGGTGTTCAATGTGGCCTGGGTGAAGAAGCAACTGGTTTAGACATAAGTACGGCTGATTGTCCCCCAAACACGGGCACCACATGGTGCGAGATATGGTCAATTACACCGGGTGCTAATACAAATCCAAAAACATACATTGTTAACGTTGATGCGGTAGGTGCAGAGACGCCAATTACATCTCACGATTTAAGCATTAATGTACTTCCTGCTGTAAATGAAAAAACGGTTCATGTTCAGTATCGATCTCAACTCGATGCCAATCAGATTTATTTTTGGGGCTGGGATGAAGCAAACCAACAGGAAACCAAATACTTGCTAAATAATGATCTAACCAATTATGTAGCACCGTTTGAAGATGACTCAGGTAATGTTGTTTCCCATGATTATTCCGCTTCACTATCACCTTTGATTAAGCAATTTCACAATCCTGCAGATGAACCTGACGTGCAAGTATGTTGTCGATTTGAATTCAATCAGGAACAGGTCGGCGGTTTTTTGGGTGATGATCCGCGATACGATTATGAGATGTCTAGAGACTTTTCTGTGGGCGTGAATCATCTGGGTTCTGGTTATACACTTGTTAGAGAAACAATGTTTATCTTTGATTATTTCTCAACACCGTCCAGCCGTTTTGAGCAGATTTATCAAGGACCTGATGAAATCCTCCGTGTATATCTACCAAGCTGGCAACCCTGGGCTACGCCAGATGGTTTGTATATTCCAGACGAACAGAACTACACTCGTTCACTTACTGAGATGCAGGCAGAAGGTTATTCCGCATATGAAGGAGTAGACTTTACCGGTTCATTTGGAACGCTTTCGATTGGTGGAAGTATCAATGGTTTAAGTGGAACGCTGGTGTTGCAAAATGAATTTAGCGATCAAGCAAGGAAAGATTATTTTACGCTTTCTGAGAATGGGCCATTTATTTTTAGAGAGCCGCTTGAGCAAAATGATCAATATACCGTGAGCATATATGAGCAGCCATCAGATCAAACATGTTCAGTAAACAATGGAAGTGGCACAGTGAATAATGCAAACATATCAGATGTGTTAATTAGTTGTGAGGATATTCAATCTGACATTACTAGTTGCCCAAATGTTGCTGGTGTCTGGAATTTTAGTGTAGAAAACGTTAATAGCTCATGTGGAACGGAAAGCAATTGGACTGCTAAAGTTACCATTGTACAGAATAGTTGCACCCTTGAAGCCACCTGGCATGAGCAAGACGGCTATACCATGTCTGGCGTTACATATGGTAACTCGGTCGTCATTGGCCAAGGAAGTTTTCCTGATGACAAGGGTACTACAACTGCCCTATATCTTTTAGAACTTGTATCTCCTGAAAAAATGGAAGGCGAAGAAGAGTGGTCATGGCGGGGATCTAATAACGACTCTTGCAGTAACGGCAGCGGTGAAGTTGTTGCCACAAAAGAGTAAGTGTGACTTTTCGCTTTAAATGAAAATATGTTTTATATGTTTATTGACCTACGCAAAGGAAGGTTCATTCTAAACCAGTCGAAACATTAAAATCTAACATGCCTCTATACAATTCTCAATGCGACTACTTGGTGCCTGCGCTAATCATTCACCCGAAAAAACGTGCTGAGAATTGTTTAGAGGCATGGTATTTTATATAGGTTACATCTGATCACATTCATTAAGTCAACCATTCAATTCTCTTGAACTGCATGTTGTGATCAAAGTGATAGAGAAAAGGAACGCCTGATGGGATCTCCACTTTTTGAATTTCTGTAGGATTGATGTTTTCCACGTGCATACGCAAGCTGCGAAGGGTATTGCCATGACTAACAATTATCAGTTTTTTGCCTGATTGTATTTCAGGTCGTATTGTTTCGTCCCAGAATGGTGTAAATCTTTCTTTACACTGTGCAAGGCTTTCAGAGACCGGTAAATTTTCCTCAGGCAGGCTCTGGTAGAGTGGGCAGAAACGTGGATGACGTGGATCATCCATACTGAGTGGGGGCGGACTTGTTTCATAACCTCGCCACCACTTATACGATTGTGCTTCCCCGTATTGGGAAAAGATTTCCTGCTTATTCATGCCCTGTAGCGTTCCGTAGTGGCGCTCGTTGAGGCGCCAGCTTGCGACAACTGGAATCGCCGGATGACCTGCCGATTGTAAAATGCTTTGCAATGATTGATGGGTTCGCTCGAGGACAGAAATATACGCCTCGTCGAATTGCAGGTTTCTTGCGGCCAATTGTTTCCCAGCTTGTTTGGTTTTCGCGAATCCTGTTTCCGATAACGGAACTTCACTCCAGCCGGTAAAACGGTTATCCAAATTCCATTGTGTTTGACCATGACGCACCAAGACGACGCTGAAGGAAGTTTTCATTATTCTACCGACTCCGTGATAACCTGGCTAAGATAATGGTGGTCATCCCAAGCATCTAGATGCCAGCTTCCAGCATCGAAGTGAAACCAGTTTAAGGCGCAGTTAGGAATATCAAAATCCCGCGCTGTGTTCAGCGGCTTACCCATTGCGCTGCGATACATGATGTCCAACAGGCCTGCATGACATACCACAGCAACAGTTTCCTGTTGGTGATGGTGGGCTATCCATTCAAATGCATCATGTACCCGTTGACTAAAGTCGATCAGGCTTTCACCATTTTCAAAATCATAGTGAAGGTCACGTTTTGAGTATAAAGCATACGCTTCAGGATATTGCGCCTCCGCATCATCTTTTACTACACGCTGAAAAATGCCGTAGTGGCGTTCGCGCAAATCTTCCCGTTCGCAAACTTCCATTTGACTGCGTTGGGCTAAGACGCTGGCCGTGGCATAAGCACGGGCCAAGTCGCTACTGTATATAGCGTTAATTGCATCATGATGTTGGGCGACATCAAAGGCCATTGCCAAAGCTTGTGCATGACCAGTTTCATTCAGTGGAATATCGATTTGCCCTTGAATACGGCGCTCTTTATTCCAGTCCGTTTCGCCATGGCGAATAATGCAAATTCTGGTTTTTTTCATATGGGTTAAATCATGATGTTATTAGGTTAATTATGACATAAAACGTGCGGTTTGTAGGTTTATTCTATAGGTTGGCCTGAGGTACGTTGCCTAAATATTTGCTCATGGAGAAGCGCTGAAATTGAACAATATGGGAGCAGGCCTTGCTCCGCGCCTATTCAATTTCTTTCTTAACAATTCGACTAATTCGCGAATAATGCAATCCGAAAAATCACCAACATTTTTCATACTATACCCGTTACTTTTAAACTTTTCAAAAATGCAGTTTAGAATAAGGCACGAAATAAGACCTACACATATTAACGCAAGAATTTAACCCATTAGAAGGTGAACCTGTAAGAGAAAACAGCGCCTCCTAAAATTGTATAGATTACATCTCTTGCTTCAACCTGTCCGTTGCCCAACGAGTCATAATATTCCTTTCCCAGCGCTGCGACAGTGGCAAGAGACAGCGAAACTAAGCGTGATCTCCAGCCTAAGTCGGTATCTTTGCCACGTAGCCAAAGTATAAGTTTTGTTGAATAAACTGAGCCTATACTAATGAGTGAACCGACGAGTAGATGTTTATATTTATCCCTTTCAGATACTCCATCCGCCGTAATAAAGAGTGTAGCGATATTAAGATCGAGTGCAAAATCGGTTGAGTCATAAATATTTTGGTCGGGATCAACTTGTTTGAAGAATTCAAACGCACTCGGTGTTAGTTTTGTGTTTAAGCGATTCTTCCCGTTGATGTCATCGGTCACCTCAAACAATAATTCCGACGATTTTTGTGCCGCCGTTTTTGCGCTCTCCGCTTGAGTGACGCCTTGAGTACTGTCATTGGCAGAAAGACTGGCAGAAAAAACAATAAGAAAAATTATTGAAAGAATGAATTTTGCAATCAACTGTTTTGTATTCTTCATCATAGAAGTCCGTTATGTTATGATTAGGGCACCGAAATTATCATATCAACTGTTCTTTTGCACGCATGAGATAAATATCGGGCAATCAAAATTGGGCAAGTCTTGTTTCGTACCTAATCAATATCTTATTTAACAACCCAACTAATTCGCGAATAATATAATCCGAAAAATCACCAATATTTTTTAAACCATATCCACCAATTCAAGCTCATCGGGATAGCTAAATTGTTATACTGATAGAACAAGAAGCGCTGTAAGATGAGAAACTGTCACGTACAATTCTGTGAGAGATTTGAGCAATGGTTCCTTGGATGTACTCGACTGTTCTATTCAAAACAGACCTTTGTTGATTTTTTTAAAACTGAAGATCAATTTACCGAATGGCAAGTGATTAGATGGACCTTTTTAATTTATAATAATTTATTAGCTTGTAGTATATTTAAATTAACACAGCTAGGTAAAAGATTAATAATGAACAACATTACTCTTGTTGGATTTCTTCTTATGCAAGCCGCCTTGTTCGGGCACTCCTCTGCAATAATTGCGGCTGATTTAAATCGACAACAACTCGTTGAAGAAAGCACGCAATGGAATGGGGAAAAGTTCCAAAATTCGGAAGTGGTTCCATCTGTTGAATGGGGAGCAAGCCTGAAGATGTTCTGGAATTATTTTACTAATAAACCGGAAGGATTTATACCTGACCCCCCACTACCGTCAGAGCCATTTGATATTTCTCTGTGGAATGATCAACGAGACTTCCAATTCGCCTGGCTGGGGCACACAACTTTCCTTATCAAGATAGATGATAAAGTGATCCTAACCGATCCCATGTTCTCACAGAAAGCGGGCTCCTTTGGATGGGTGAGTCCTAAACGGTATTCAAAAACGCTTGCTTCAACAGACACCCTACCGATGCTCGATGTGGTATTGATTACCCATAATCATCCTGACCATCTGGACGAGCAATCAATTAAGGCACTAATTCCAAAAACTAAACACTTCATCACGCCTTTGGTGGTGGGAGAACTACTGGAAGAATGGGGTGTATCTCATAAAAAGATATTTGAGTTAGATTGGTGGCAGACAAAATCAATTGATGGTTTAACGATTACCGCTGCACCAGCCAAACACACTTCAGAACGGGGTGTTTTTGATAAGAACTTGACGCTTTGGGCCTCTTATGGAATTCGAGGAAAGCAACAGAATATATACCTTAGCGGAGATTCTGGTTGGTTTAAGGGGCTGCATGAGATCGGTGAGCGACTGGGACCTTTCGATGTGACCTTCTTTGAAATTGGGGCCTACAGTAACCTAAAAGGCCAGATGGAGATCCACTACACCCCGGAACAGGCGGTTAAAGCACATCAAGCTGTAAGAGGAAAGCTAATAGTGCCAAGTGGCTGGGGCACTTTTGATCTAGGACTGTTTCCTTGGCACGAGCCAATCGAACGGTTTCTGATTGCAGCCAATCAAGCTGGCATCGATTATGTTACCCCAAAAATTGGTGAGGTTATCATTCCGGGAAAGGAAGATGGTCTTGGGGCATGGTGGAAACGTTTTATTAAAAAGACCCAGTGAATAAACAGATATAACGGTAAGAATTTTTAACTTCGATACAATTAGATTATTGGTTGTAGCTCGAAAGTTGACTAGGGTAGACCGCATACAACAAGGCTGCTGGATCATCACAATCCGTTAGCAACTGAATGAGTTGTTTGTTTTCGCCTTGATCCATAGTTAAAATTGTTGGTAACGTGTGTATTCCCAAACCAGACTTTAACGTGGATGATTATGGGTTCAAAAGAGAAGCCGAAAATCGAGAAATGGAGTGTCGAATTATGCACTGGGGACACGATTTCACTCCATGTCGACAGGACAATATCTGATCGTCTCCATTAAAGTTCTGTAAAAAATAATAAAACCGCGTAATATATAAGATCTATCGTTGGACTTTTTGCAATGGGAAGCACAATGAATAGGAATAATATTTACCCACGTCGATTTGTTTGTATCGGATTAATTCTACTTTTTTCGTTGCTTAACTTTGCATGCACCAGTATGCAGGTTATTGGTTCGCGTAACGATGAAGTGATCACATTAAAGTCATCTCTGTTTTCCAATGTGTATTTGCTAATGGCCTCCAAAGGTTTTGTTATGGTCGATGCAGGTAACCATGATCAGGAAAAAGAAATTCTCAATCAATTAACTAAAATCGAAATACAACCTGAAGAAATTACGCTGATCATTGTGACGCATGGCCATAGTGATCATTATGGCGCATTGGCACATTTAAAAGAACAAACGGGCGCAGATGTATTGTGTCATAAAGATGCAGCAGAATATTTACAAGCGGGTACTAGCCGTGCGCCTGTCGCGAGGACCTTGTGGGGGTCATTTATTGCGGCCATCCATCCTGAGCATCAATCTGAAAAAGTTTATCCGGATATATTGGTTGAAACGGAGTTTGATTTACAAAACTATGGATTGAATGGAAAAGTGCTACATACCCCTGGTCACACGCCTGATTCTCTCTCTATTGTGTTGGAAAGTGGCCATATTTTAGTAGGCGATATGATTACAGGGAATGCAGGAAACCTTTCATTCGGTATGTTTTGCGAGGATGAAGTTACATTGAAAAAAAGTATTCGGAAAATTTTACCTTACCAAGCTGATACTATACATCTATCGCACAATGAATCTATTGGTAGGCAAGATTTAAAGGATTTTATAAAAACATTTTAAATTGTGTGGAGGGAAAATGAAGGCAATTGTTTTTAAAGAATACGGCGATGTTGATGCTTTACGGTGGGAAGAAGTAAAAAAACCGATCCCCAAAGATAATGAAGTATTGATAAAAGTAAATGCATCATCCATTAATGACTGGGACTGGCAATTACTTCAAGGGATCCCGTTTATCAATCGTTTGTTTTTCGGGCTTTTTAAGCCAAAAAAAGTGAATATTCTTGGTTGTGATGTCGCCGGAACCATCGAAGCGATAGGAAAAAATGTTACTGGCTTTAACGTTGGTGACGAAGTATTTGGCGATTTGTGTGAGAGTGGGTTTGGTAGCTTTGCGGAATATGTTTGTGCAAGCGAAAAGGCTATCCTATTAAAACCAACAAACATGACATTTGAGCAAGCTGCTGCCATTCCACAAGCGGGCGTTATTGCGCTTTCCAGTCTTAGCCAAAAGAAACCAATTGAGAAAGGACAAAAAATTCTTATTAATGGCGCATCAGGTGGTTCAGGTACGCTCACCATACAAATGGCAAAACATTTTGGTGCTGAAATAACGGGCGTGTGTAGCACATCAAAAAAAGACCTTATTCGTGCTTTAGGTGTAGATCATGTCATAGATTATACGGAGGAGGATTTCACGAAAAGCAAACATCTATACGATTTGATTATCGATGTTAAAGGTTATCATTCTATTTTTGATTATAAACGCGTCTTGGCTCCTGGCGGTATTTATGTCATGCAGGGCGGTGCATCGAAATTGGTCAATCAAGTGTTAACACTTGGTCCCTTAATATCATTATTTACCAACAAAAAAATATCTTTGCTGCGACTAAGACCCAATAAGAACTTAGATTTATTAGTCAATTATTTTAACGAGGGCATAATAAAACCTGTTATTGACAAATGTTTCCCGTTGAGTGAGACAGCGAAAGCGATGGAATATTACGGTGCTAAAAAAGCGCGAGGAAAAGTCATCATTACAGTGGAAGAGAATACATGAAAGCACTGGTTTATACAAAATACGGCCCGCCTAATGTACTTCAGTTAAAAGACATTGAAAAACCGCATCAGGCGGCAAATGAACTATTGGTAAAAGTGTGTGCTTCTACTGTTAATCGAACAGATAATGCCACGATTAAAGCAAAACCATTTTTTGCCAGAGTAGTGACGGGTTTACTGAAGCCTAAAAAGCAAACACCGGGGACTGAATTTTCTGGCATAGTTGAAGCGGTTGGCGAGGGAATTACAAAGTTTCGCGATGGTGATCGAGTGTTTGGTTTTGATGATCAGGGAGCAGAGTCTCACGCTGAATATCTGGTTATTTCAGAGGACAAATTAGCGAATATTCCGGAAAACATTAGCTATCAACAAGCAGCAGCAAGCTCTGAAGGTGCTCATTACGCTTACAATTTTATTAATAAGGTGCCTCTGGAAAGCGGACAAAAGGTGCTGGTCAATGGTGCAACGGGTGCGATTGGTTCTGCAGCAGTTCAATTACTCAATTATTTTGGTGTGACCGTTACCGCAGTATGTGGAACAGCTAATATTGAGCAAGTTAGGGCTTTAGGGGCAAGTAAAGTGATTGATTATCAAAAACAGGACTTTACTAAGGATAACGAGTTATATGATTATGTCTTTGATACCGTTGGCAAGAGTTCTTTTTTCAAATGTAAACACTTATTAAAACGAGGTGGTGTTTATATCTCATCAGATTTAGGTTTTATGTCACAAAATATTTTCCTACCTATGATCACTCCACTCATCAAACCACTATTTGAAAATAAGAAAACGGCTGCTCCTTTTCCGTTAAACATTAACAAAACATTGACTCTGGTTAAACAATTAATGGAAGACGGAAAATTTACAGCCCTCATAGATCGGGAGTATCCTTTTGAGCAAATAATTGATGCTTATAAATATGTTGAGAAAGGGCATAAAAAGGGAAATGTTGTTATTAATATCACATAAAAAATACAGTGCTAGGTTTTTTTCAGTAATTGGTGCTTTTGACTAAAAAAAACGGAAAATGCTTAGATATTTGAAAAAAAATAGTGATTTTTAGTTAGATAAAAAATGTTTATCTAGTTTTTATGATTTGTGTCTTGAGTGAAATACTATTAGCCTTAGGCAAATGCTGTTTAAAGTGGTTGGTTTTTGTTTATATTCATAGCTGTGTAAAAGTATCTATATATGGAATGGAAACCTTACAAAATGGTAAAATCGAAAGTGTAGTAGCAGACGGCTGCTCCTTTTCCATTAAACATTAAAATGAGTCGGCAACAACTGAGGATTATTAACGTTATCGTTTGTCATTGACCCTATTAATTCTTTTCCAGTAGTGAAAATCAGCTTCATAGCTGCTAATCTTGATTATTAATTCGATTTATAGAGAGTTGCGATGCCTAAGGAGATTCGATTCGGTGCTTTTGTTCGGGAGGTCAATTCTCGACACAAATTTCTGAGCTACAATCACGTTACACCCAAGTTGAAATACGATGACACAGGCAAATCCATGCCATATCGTGCGCCAGCGTACAAATTGCGTCCGGGGACCGTCTTTCGCCTTATCCGTCCTTATGTACAAGTACGTCTTGTTGATCAATTGCGCGCGGTAATACCACTAGCGCTGTATCTAGTGCTGTTTCAAATTGTCGTGCTACGTTCCGATGTTGAAGATGCCTGGGTTATCAGTGCTGGTCTGGTGGCTGTGATTTTTGGTTTGATGTTTTTTATGGAAGGGCTGCGAGTAGGCTTGATGCCTTTCGGCGAGGCCCTGGGTACTTCTTTACCCTCACGGGCCAAGTTGCCCGTGGTATTGATCATCGCTTTTATGCTGGGCATTGGGGTAACTTTTGCTGAACCAGCCATCGGCGCCCTTAAGGCAGCGGGCGCTATTGTGAAGGTGGAATCAGCGCCCTATCTCTATGCCCTGTTGAACGAATGGTCTGAAGTATTGGTACTGGTTGTGGGTATTGGCGTGGGAGCGGCAGCGGTGGTGGGTACCCTGAGATTTCTCTACGACTGGAGTCTAAAACCACTGATCTATTTGACTCTGATTCCTACCATTGGTTTGACACTCTATATCAGCCAAAATCCCGAGTTATCAAAAATGTTGGGGCTGGCGTGGGATTGTGGTGCCGTGACCACCGGGCCCGTGACGGTGCCATTGGTGCTAAGTCTGGGTATCGGAATTGCGGCGGCGGCCGGTAAGGGTGGTGATGGTATGTCAGGTTTTGGTATCGTAACTCTCGCCTCCCTGTTCCCAATTCTAGCGGTGATGAGTCTGGCAGTTTATGTCCACTCCGTAACTACCCCAGCAGAAATTGTAGCTGCTGCCCAAGTAAATATTAGTGAGATTCAGACGACGCCCTGGTTTAATCAAACTCCTTGGTTGGAAGCTATCGCTGGTCTGCGTGCAATAGTACCACTGGTGATCTTCCTGTTATTGGTACTGCGTTTTGTGCTGAAGGAAAAACTGAAAGATCCGGGAAACATTTCTTACGGTATCATTCTGTCAGTGATTGGTATGATCATTTTTAATTTGGGCCTAACCTATGGTTTGTCAAAATTAGGCGCCCAGTCGGGCAGTATTGTCCCGGCGGCATTTACCACGATCAATGGTGTTGAAACATCACCTATGTATAGCTGGCTAACGGGTCTGATGATTGCCATTGCATTTGCATGGATCTTGGGCTTTGGCGCTACGCTGGCTGAGCCTGCACTTAACGCGTTGGGACTCACAGTGGAAAACCTCACCAATGGCGTTTTTAAAAAATCCACCCTGATGTACGCAGTCTCTATTGGTGTTGGCTGCGGAATCGCCATTGGAGTTGCTAAAATCGTATTTAATATTCCCATCGCCTGGCTGCTAGTTCCCGGATATCTCACGGCCCTGGTGCTGACCTGGTTTTCCAATGAAGAATACGTCAACATTGCCTGGGATAGCGCCGGTGTGACCACTGGTCCGGTTACTGTACCTTTGGTACTATCGATGGGACTTGGATTCGGCAATGCGGTGGATGCCGTGGAGGGATTCGGCATTCTGTCTATGGCTTCCATTGGACCAATCATTTCTGTTCTCAGCGTGGGACTTTGGGTACAGTGGAAAGTAAATCGTCACTACCACGATTTCGACGAGTCTCTTCCCATTGGCAAATTGAGCACGCAAACAAGGCAAACTAAATGAACCGGAGTAAAGCATGGATCAAAAACGTGAAATGGTGGTACTGACTGACGTCTCACTGATCACTACTGTAGTGCAACGAGGCAAAGCGGACGATCTGGTCAGAGCAGCACAGGAAGCAGGCGCCCAGGGAGCAAGTATTCATTACTCTCATGGCCGAGGGGTACGTGAGCGTTTAGGGGTTTTAGGGTTGGCCGTGGAAGCTGAGAAAGAGACATTCCATATCATCGTTTCTACTGATCAAGCCAATCGGGTGTTTGAGGCCATCTATAAAGCAGGCGATTTCGATACGCCTGGAATGGGCATTATGTGGGTAACTCCAGTAGAGAAAGCAGCTACCTTTATCCCTGAAGATATCTTGCAAAAGTTTGCGCACGGCGATTTTCGGAATCCCTTCGATCAAAGATCAGATGACATATGACTTATCACACTACTGAGCCGCACAAATTAATCACCGCTATATTGCCCAAAGGACAGGATAAGGAACTGGTGCATCGGCTAGTGAAAGAAATGGGAATAAACAGCATCAACGTTAACTACGCCCGAGGGCTAGGTCGTATCACTCCACTTCATCATCGCGGTGCGGGGGAGACCACTGAAAAAGCAATCGTCACTGTAATGATCGAAGAAGCACGTGCTGATGAAGTGTTTGAGTTTATCTTCTACGAAGCAGACATTAATAAGCCCCATGGGGGATTGATGTTTCAGCAGCCACTGCTAGCTAACACATTATTCACGATACCAGATGTTGAAGAAGAAGAGTGACATGTTGGTGACATGGTATAAATCCAGAATTCAAAAATGAAGTGCACTGGCTAGATTGATTAATTGATTCCAAAAAACCAGTTTCTTGACTTCAGCTCTGTAGTGAATATATTGCGCATTATCTGTTAGTGATAATCGTTCACGAGGCCGCTCCGATTCTGTTAAACAACTTATTTAAGACGGCAAATTTACCGCAGTTATCGATCGAGAATATCTTTTTAAGCAGATTATTGATGCTTTTAAATATGTTGAATAAGGCCATAAAAAAGGAAATGTTGTTATTAATATCGCATAACAAATATAACGCTGCGCATTGCTCAATGGTGTTTTTGATTTAAATTGGGTAACCGCTTTATGCTGCTGGATAGAGAATAATCTTTTCAATATTAGCCAAGAAATACTGAATAATTATTTACATCAGGGTAAACAAGTGAAGCTTTCACCATATGATCCAAGACGCATTGAAGAAATCAAAGCGCTATTCACCAAAACATTTTCAGATTCTGAAGGTCAATCAGAAGGCGAGTTAATAGGGAATTTAGTTTATGAATTAATGACCGGTACTGATAGCCATGATCTTTACGGTTTTGTAGCCACTGAAAAAAATAAAATAGTTGGGAGCATCTTTTTTTCTAAAATTACGTTTGAAAGTAAAATTAACGCATTTATTTTATCCCCCGCTGCAATACACACAGACTTTCAAAAACAAGGAATAGGCCAAAAGTTGATTAAATTTGGTCTTAATACCTTAAAAGAGTGTGGCATAGAACTGATATTTACCTATGGTGATCCCAATTTTTACACTAAAGTTGGCTTTAAACCTGTTACTGAAAAACAAGTAAAAGCTCCTTTCAAATTAACTTACCCAGAAGGGTGGTTAGGTTTATCCTTGGTTAGCAAGAAAATTGAATCAATTGCTGGTAATTCGTATTGTGTAGAAGCACTAAATAATCCTCAGTATTGGTAAAAACACTGTTTCAAATGGGATAGCGTTAGGTAACGAAGCTTGTTCTAACATAATGTTACTGTGATCAATGCCAATGAATTTGCCATAGCAAACCCCGCTAGTTTTCCTAACAAACCATGAGACTGTTTAAATTGATGAAAGAATATATTTTGCATCGCCATCTGTTACTCCTTCATTTTGTTGATTTACGTGTGCGCTTTTCACGTAGTCGCTCAGCGTCTTTTAAGCTTAGTGTATTTGGCTCACCGGGTTCATGACCTTCAGGGACAATTCGCTCTCTGGGTGGCACTAAAAATTGTTCTGAAGATGCCCTGGGTAAGTTTTTAAACTCATACAAATAGAAGGTTTCGATTTTTCGCGGGCCCATTGCATCTTTTTAAAAAATTTTATACTGTAGTCGATGCTCGGATTGGTCTTAAAGCAATTGATATTTAAATAGGCATAGAGAATTTCAAAACCTTAGTGATTTATTAATTCTATCAACAAGCTTTACAATTTAAGACCGCGTAGGGGATGGTTTAAGTAATTGGACTTATTATTCATACTAAATTTGTTCCCGGGGTGTATGGCGATATTTAACAAAGCTATTGATAAAGCGGAAAAGTGTTAAGCGTCAAATTATAACCCGATTAACACCGCCCACGAATTATTACTAAATCTGATGTAGCGCTAACAGCTTAGTAGAGTAGATTTTTATATTGAGGTCTTGACCTACTTTCCTGCACAATAGCTGTATCACCAATTATCGCCTGAGAAAGACTAAATAAACATGAAAGAATCCGATCTTTATTTTCCTCTTAAACAGTTTCTGGAGGCTCAAAATTATGAGGTTAAAGGTGAAATACAAAATTGTGATGTTATGGCAGTCCGTGACAAGGAAGCCCCGATTATCGTTGAACTAAAGGTTTCCTTAAATCTTGATGTAATCCTTCAGTCTGTTGAGCGATTGTCACTGACATCAAAAGTTTACATCGGTGTACCTAAGTCATGTAAAAGCTTAAAAAGGCGACGTAAGCACATTATTAAATTGCTAAGAATGTTAGGGTTAGGGCTGCTTGTGATTGATGTAAAAAAGGAGGGCAACAAGGTAGAAGTGTTAATTGACCCAGGAGAATATAAACCGCGCAAGTCGAAACGCCGCAAAGAGCGTTTGCTTGGTGAGTTCGCAAGCCGGATTGGTGATCCAAACCTCGGGGGCATTGATAGAAAGACGGCGATCATGACCGCCTACCGACAGCAGGCGCTGGCTATTGCCGGTTTCCTTCAACAACAGGGAGCAACCAAGGCTTCAATAATTGCCCAGACCCTTGAACAACCAAAAGCCAGGAATATCCTGTATAGAAATGTTTATGGATGGTTTGATCGGGTGTCTCTCGGTGTCTATGATCTTTCTCCACGCGGCAAGCGAGAAGTGCCAGAGTGGAAAGCGAATTCAAAATAAAAATCGGAGGGGGAGCCCTTTTGGAAATTAACGTCTACTTTCGGGAAGTCCATACGTCCGTTTTGTAACCTAAAAGGGATCATTGCCTTTAACTAAACCGAAAAATGACAGCACTTTCATTACCTAGCTGCTGTCGTTTCTTTCGCTCCATAATTTTCAAAACAAATAACTCAGTCCCATGTTGAATAGGTGATGACGATTGTGGAAGTTATCGTTGTGGTTGTTATTTATATTCTCAATAAGTGCCATTCGGTCACTATCTTGTAATTTCGTGGAACTCGATACACTCGTGTCTGGAGTTGGTACGCCAGTGAACCAATCCATGGTGAAGTCGGCACTAAATCGCAGTGCTTTTGTTATGGGTACAGCGAATCCGAATCCAATTGCTGGTCTAATGGCTTGCTTGCGGGTAATGTTAACATTTAGATCTGTCATGTATTAATTAGCGCCAACGGTGCGATTCGAAGTTTCGAAATACATTTGTCAGTATCATCATCATTGTACAGGGCTGCTAATGTAAAATAGACAAAGCGATTCCATGGGAAAATCTTCATCAGAAGAAGGTTATACCCAGATGAATGAGGCACTTAAGCAAAAGCTTGAGGAAGATTAATTGGCGAAACTACAAGCCAAGATAGGGGATACCAACATGCAAACTAAAACTATTTTATTCGCCAGTAGCGTTTTCCACGAACATGCTGGTTGTTGATATCTAGTTTAGTCCTTGTGCCGACCTTTCCTTTATACCAACGACAAGCATAAATGCTATTCATTTAGGCGGGATCTTTGACATTTTCAAAGATCCCGCTTTATATGATTTATAATTCTAAGGATTTACTGGCAACCCGTTGTGTTGTTTTCCACTAACCAAATAGTTGCTTTCTCACAGTCATTTCCGTCTGGGTGATGAAAGGGTTGTACTTCACGTTCGATTGGTGGAAGTGTTCGCAGATAGGTTATGATCGATCGGACATCTTCTTCATCCAGATTTGATGCATGATCCCATACCATTCCTTGCCAGTGTAATGGACGGCCGTCTTTCGATACGCCGCTACGAATGGCTCTTGAAACTTCCTGATCACTCCAGGCACCGATACCTGCGGTGGGATGTGAAGTCAGATTGCGAGTCCAATGGGTACCTGCGGGACGCCAACTGATTTTTTGTCCGCCACTTCCATCCTGACCATGACACATATTGCAGGAGACAATTTTAAAAAGATATCTTCCACGTTCAATCATTGCAGCATGTTCTGGACTATTTATTTTTTCAGGATCTGTTTTTGGCATTTGTGCAGTTACGCCAGCTGCAATTTCTTCTGCGGGAATTATGTTTAACGTTGGCGTCTTATAAATAAATAGGATAACAAGCGAGACGATAACGACTCCAATAGATTTTAAACCCGTAATTATCCAATTCTTTTTATTATCAACAGACCGGTTTTGTTTACGCCCTAGATAGATAAAGGCGATACCACCGAGAACCAGAATTAACCATTGTCCGCCAACTAACAATTGTTGAGGAAGATCGACAAAAGGTCCAAGTTCAGGTTGTCCGTAATTACCGGCTGCATAGGTTAAGGTTGTTGGCCTTCCTTCGGGTAAGGGACCGGATAGTTTAGTGAAAACGGTTTCGACAACACCATAATATATCGGTGGCGGAATCTCATTTTTAACAGCTGGGCGAGACTTCAAATATTTTGCAATACCGATGGCGTCTTCATCCGATAGACTATGAAAGAAGGGCCAGATCATCGCCCAGGAATTCAATACTCTATCCGGTGTGCGACCATTGCGAAGGGCGTTAGCTATTTCTTGTTCTGTCCAGTTGCCGATACCGGTTTCTTTGTCCGGCGTTAAATTTCGGGAAACATAAACTGCATGGGGATAAACACCAACACGCATGCCGCCCGCCAAGTAGTAGTCATCGCCACGATAAATCCCGGTGGAATTCACTTGGGTATGACACAAACCACACATCTGGGTATGCAAAACATATCGACCACGTTTAAGTAAATCGTCTTGCAGACCCGGACCATCGAGTTTGCCACCGGGTTCCCATGCCGGCGTTCGTGTTATGGATAAAATATAATTGACGACATCCCAACGTTCATTAGCGGTCAAAATATTTTCATACGCTGGCATAGGGCCAGGAGACAGGCCTGTTGTTAAACGTAGCCAAATTTGTTCTGGTTCTTTGCCACCGCGAAAAGTCCATGGTGCGGTTAAGTCGCGTGATTCCACTGGGTAGCCAGTACTTTCCGTAAGTGGCACACCACCGCGAGCATCCGCGCCGTGACAATCGACACAACCAGTTTGTACAAATAGTTTTTTCCCACGATTAATGCTCGCCACATCCGCTTTTACTTGTTGTGGAATCGCCATAGCTTTTGATTTTTCGTTGTTAAAGATTCGTGACATTGTTTTAATATAAGTCACGACTTCGCGTATCTCATTTTCACTGAGCAGATCTTTAAAATACGGCATGGCGCTGGCCTGTAAGCCATGGGTGACTGTTCGTATCAGATCCTGATCGGTTGGTGGTTCATCGGCGGGTGTTGATTTGTATTTGAATAGGCCTTCGGTAAAATTTCGTGGATGCGGTTTTAATGAAGGTGCCGCGGGCCCATTGCCTTGACCATCTGGGCCATGACACACGGCACAGCGTTCAATAAAAACACGTTGCCCCGTAGGTGTGTCTTTTGGTAAATCTGCGCCCGGCGGCCAGGTTAAATCTGCGTATATTGAAGGATCTGGTTGCCATAATTCTGCGGGTTCCGACAAGCTAAGTCGGGCGTTGATAGATCGACCAAAATCTAAAAGCAATAATAATATTAGTGAGACAAGAACAATACGACTTCGTTTTGCCAATATCCAGTTTAGTGTGGAAGACATTGTTGACTCCTTTTTTTCGTTAGATCAATTGCAACACACGTCCATTCATGTTGCTCTCAATGGCTTTAACATATTCTTGTGCAACGACGTTTGCTGGTGTACCGCCTACACCCCAGCCCATTTTTGTTGCTGTTTCTTTTACTAAGGGTGGGCTCACTGCGTTAAGTCGCTTAGCTTGTGATAAACCCAATGCTGCTGAACGTACAAATCCTTCGACACCTGAATTGATCATGGTTAGCATAACGGATTCTGCATGGGGTTGTAACGCAAGGATGCCACTGGTTAATGTGATAGAACCGCTGGCATTGATATGTTCCAATCCGTAACGCACAAGGTTCACTTGCCCCATGAGTTTATTGATTAAACCAAAGGCAAAATCTTCATGGGATAAATTTTCAAGTGGGCCAAATTTGGCCTCCCCACTGGTGGAAACGATAGCATCGAGTTTGGGTAAGGAACGATACATCTTTTCGATGGAATTCCAATCACTGATATCCACAGCTACCTCGCTACTTCGTGAAGCAGAGATGACTTCGTGATTTTTTGCTAACGCTTCCACAACGGCAGATCCAATGGTTCCTGTTGCGCCAATAACCAGAATTTTCATTTTAAGCTCCTGATTTAATAGTGTGTGTAACCAGTGCAACTCAAGAATAGACATTTCTTGAAATAAGATAAATAATGAAAAATAGAAATCATTATTCGAAAAAACTGAAATATGGATAAATTACGATCAATGCAGGTGTTTCGGGAAGTGTGCCGTCAGGGTAGCTTCTCAGCAGCAGCTAATGAGTTGAGCTTGGTAAATTCTGCGGTTAGTCGACAGGTAACAGAGTTAGAACAATGGCTGGGTGTGAAATTACTTTATCGCACCACTCGGACTCTCAGCCTTACAGATGATGGCAAGGTATATTTACAAAAAATTGAGGAAATTTTAGGGAATGTATTGGAGTTGGAGCAACAAGCCAGTAGTCGACAACAAGAGGTAAGCGGCACACTAAACATAACCGCGCCAGAATTTCTTGGTCGTTATGTTTTTCAACCCGTACTCTCGCATTTTTTAGAATTGTACCCTAAGGTCAATGTTTCTTTATTACTGGTTGATCGTTTGGTGGATATTGTTGCTGAAGGTTTTGATCTTGCGTTACGTGTTAGCGAGCCACAAGAATCTAATCTGATAATGCGTAAACTGAATACTATGCGGCTTAAAGTCGTTGCTTCTCCAGACTATCTTGAAAAACATGGCTTACCGAAATCACCACATGAATTAGCAGAACACAATTGCCTTTACGATAATACCGCTCCCCATCAAAAGCGATGGATATTTTTTAGCCCGGAAGGCGATTTTAGAGTGTCTGTCGATGGCAATCTTGTAATAAACAATGGAGAAATGGTAGTGCAGATGGCAATTGAATCTGCAGGTATTGCTTATCTTCCCGATTTTTTTGTTAATGCCGGCATTGAAGAAGGTAAACTTGTTCATATTCTTGATGACTATACCAAACCGAGTTTTCCGATATTTATTCTTTATCCGTATAACCGCCATATGAATTTAACCTTGCGAACATTCATTGACACTTTGTTTGAACGATACGGGCAAATTAATGAGGGTACGACTTGATGATGAAAAGTGAAAATTCGAAATAGGGGTCAAGTCAGTTTTATAACATTTCTATTCATGCTAGAACTGCACGAGTAAAATATGAAGTTCACAGTATTGTTTAACTGGATTACCCTTTTAGTTAAAACAAATATAGATTCCAAACTAAATTTTAATCTGGTAAATCATAGATTAGGTTAGCTTTACGTAGAGAGTCTCGATTGTCTTTCCAGAATTCGATGATTTCTACATCGCGACGTTTACGTTCTCCGGTATATTGACTGACATCAAGTAGTAACGCACGAAAAACACGACCTGGTCGTGAACTAATTGTGACTCTAGATTTCACATGATGGATCAATCGTAAATCTACCAACTCTTGAATTAATTCGGTGGTTTTGTTTTTGTTTTCCTGGTCAATTAAAAATATATTTGCTTTGTTTTGATCTAGACAAAAGGAACAGAGTTGTTGAAATGCTCGATCGAGTTTTCCTTGGTCGTCTAAAGTATCTTGTTGGAATTCTTCTCGCTTGATGGCACCGTAATCACCTGCAGCGGTATTAATATCATCCGCCGCAATGCGTACGCCTCGGTTATGCCCAGGATTTAGTGTTAATCGTTCTCGAGCTTCATCGACAGCACGCCGGAATAATCCAAGAAAATCACGTGTCACACCGCCACTAGCGATAACTAATCTATCAAGTGCACCCGGTGAAAGCAGCTGATCACTTAAAGGTGCATGGGCGTCTCTTATGTAGGCATCAAGAACTTGTTGTAAAAAATGTTTAGATGTAGAGAAATGTTCGAGTGTTAAATCAAGATCAATTTCATCGGCATCATCCGCGGTTTTCATCCCCGTCGGCTGAGGGGTGTGTAAATACCACGTGGAGCGATGTTTGATTGTACCAATTTTCAACCAAAGTTTATTACCCTTGGCAATACGGTGAAAATAGTCTAATAAATAGGGTTGTTGGCTGCGGTTAATATGATAAAAATCATCAAAAAATAGAAAACTTGATGTGTCGGTCAAATGGCTAATATGTAAAAATATTTTTTGATAATCGAGTATTTTCTTTTCCAGGAATGCACTTTTTGTTAGCCCCGCTGTATCATCAGCTGGTTGATGGGTATCTTGCAATGCGTGTTTTAGTGCTTGGATTTCAGAATTGAGTCTTCTTAGCAATATTGCCCTGATACGCCATTTGTTAGTTGGATTAGAATGCCAACGTTCATACCATGGAACATCTTCACCTTCCGGTTGATGCTTAGAAATCCAATTTTGCAAACCACTGAATGCTGATATCAGGCAACTATAAATCACATCAGGGCAAAGTTGTCCTTTAAACGGCTCCAGGTCGACAAACGCGATAGCTGCGCCAGATTCGTCCAAACTTTGCACAGAGCGGTACAATAAACTGCTTTTCCCCGAACCACGACGTCCGAATATTAGATGATGACGTTTGTTTTGAGCCCGCCTTAATGTCCCTTGCATTGGTTCGATAAAACGCGTAGTTCCTTGTTTTGATGCCCGGGCACCTTCTTCAAGCAAACCGACGAGTAAGTCGACACTCGGATCGAAAATTAACAAACTTTTATCTATTTTATCGGTGGTTAACCTGTTTGCGACTGATGTTGGCATCGGTATGCTCCCTGAACAATAATCTAAGTTATTTTGTTAAAGAGTTTAGCGCTTTAGCGATTAGTAAACCAGATGGTTCCTTAGTAAACAGTTGCTTGATAACCCATTCAATTATTCTTAATAAGTTGATATGATTGATCGAGAATATTTTATGATCAGGTTTAATGTGTCGTAATGATGAAGACAGGAACGGGTCACATGATCGTTGCCCTTTACTTTTCATTCTTCAACCATTTTATTTTTAGCGGTGTGCGATTTCAGTATTTTTAATCAGCACATTTTCAAATATTCTCAGCATACGAATATTTGTTTCTGCGTCCTTGACGGCCATGCGTATTGCGCGATTTCCCATTGCTGATCCCAATTCCGATACATCACGGATGTAGAGACCATGTTCCCTGCATTTCATTACGATGGTTGTTGCATCTTCAACATCAGCAGGTAAGTGAAACATCACAAAGTTAGCCTTGCCTGGAATTATTTCGTTAATACCAATTTGTTGCAGCCCATCTATCAATTTAGCCCGAAGGTCATGCGTTTCCTTATATCGCATTGCATAATAATCTTGAGATTGCAGTGCGTAAGTTGCAGCGATTTGCCCTGGAAGGCTGACGGACCACGGGGGAGTCAGCACTTTGAGGTCTTCAAGTTGGTGAGGCGAAGCACATAGATAGGCTGCACGCAATCCACTCAATGCATAAACTTTGGATAAAGATTTACAAACGATTACATTTTCACTTATCGCAGCAAATGATTCAAGTGAGTGCGCAGGGCCTACATATTCCACATAAGTTTCATCAATCCATACGCGCTTGCATTTTGTCGATTTTTGCAATACAGCTTCCACGTCAGCTTTTTCTACATGCAGTCCTGTTGGGCTGTTTGGATTAACCCAGACAAAAAGATCAAATTCTTCTGAGAGTTTCAATGTCAATGTTTCAAGGTTTAGTTGGTAGCCGTCATGTCGATCCAGTACCAAACGCTCAACTTGGCATTGAATAATATTTTCTAGTACGTGAGTATATTCGCCGTATGTTGGCTCCAGGATCAACACTCGTGATGATGAGTTCAACCACTGACGGAAAGCTAGAAAGATCAGCGCGGAGGAACCTCCGCCTGTGAGGATGCACCCAGGATTTATACCACGGACTTTTGCAATTATTTGTGCAAGGCCATCTGCTCGTGTCGGAGGCGATGTGCGCATGAGCCAAGCTAATTGCTCATGTAATACCTGCTGTGCTGAAGGAGCGGGAGGAAACCAGGCATCTAATACATCTGCGTTGATAATGTTCTGTCTTCTGCTCAGATCTTCAAATTGATCACCAATTGCATCAAAAAAAGCGCCTCCATGATAGCATTCGGCGGGACGACGAAAGTTAACCCCAAGCTGCCAGTCAGTTAACTTCTCCATGCGATTCAATTGAGACTGGAACAAATCAAGTTTATTTGCAATATCACTGGTACTTGCACGAATCAAATCATATTTTACCATGCCACATTTAAATGATTGTCCAGCTCGTGTTAAACCCAAGCGCAGGTACATATCCAAGACTTCACGTCGCCCAATTGACAGGATATCATTGCCACCGTGTGCTTCCACCCAGCGAAATGCCGCATACATTAAGTTTCCAGCTATGAAAAGTCCCCTCAAGGTTTGTTTTACAGTGAGTGCACGGATTTCATATAGACGATCGCTAAATGTTATTGGAATCTCATTACGAGAAAGATATTTCTCTACCGAATAACGTGGGCTTGTCGGCGGCGTGATAGCCACAAAGCCGACTAACATACCATTTGTATTTGCGATGATGTAAGTACTGTTGATATCAGTCGCATCTGGCAAGCTGCCATCTGGGCGAGACTCGTACTGACCGAGTTCACTCGCATATACATCGTGCCGCATACGATAGATTGCCTGCCGATCCGCAGCATTTGCAACAGATATCGTTAAACGCGATTTAGATGAATCTTCCATATAACTCTCCAGCCAATGCTTGAAATTTGGTTGACATTCACTGCTCATACACAAAATCCATTATTCAGTTTTGTTGTTCGAGAAACAGAAAAAGATTCGTGAATGCGAATAATGAAATATACGTTTCTTGTTAGTAATTGTTCGGATTCCCTATGTTATTTTTATGTAGCTCAGGAAAAATAGAATATTAATCTTAATAGGTCTTTTAATATTAGCAACAAATATTCGCTAAGCATCATATTTAGCTACTGCTAGTTGCATCGAATAATACCCGGTTACAATTGCGTTTACTAAACATTCAAATAAACAGAGTGACATTGACTAATGTTGCCGCCAAATGAATTACAGTCTCTGAATATGACCTACTACCGAATCCAAAGTTGTTGGCGGAATTAGTGAGTATGTCATCATTAAAGTTTATAAATCGAAGTAACAAATCCATTCGAATAATTTTAAAAGTATTGTACGAGGTGTATATGATTGATAGTGGTACCCCGAGTGACAGAATACCTGTCGCCTCTTTTTTTTAAGAAATTAAAAAGAAAGAGGATAAGAAATGCCCAAAAAACACACACAAGGCTTTAAAGATCAAGCCGTACAAAAAGCACTTGCTCGTGACGGAAAGAGTGTAAAAGAGTTTTCGACAGTTCGAATATTGTCGTTTATGTCATTCTCAGAAAATCCAACCAAATAGGTTGGTATTTCCCACAAAACTAAAACCTAAAGTTTAGTGAATACACCTGTGAATTATTTTTAAGATACTGAAATATTTTATTATTTACTATTTTCAATTCATTAAAACTATGATTTACTTAAACATAAGCGATAAGGATTATCGTAACTTTACAAAATCATAAAAGTTAATCCTCGGGGAGAGGAATAGGGATGCTGTGATCTTATCTTAAACAAGCATGTGTTTTCATTCATGTGTCAGTTTTCCTTCCAGAAAAGCTAACAAATTTAATAAAAATAATATTAGCGATAAATGTTTCGTCTAAGTTACTTTATTTTTGGACGATTAAAAATAATTACAACTGGTACATTGATAAGATGATTAAAGTTAAATGGATTTTTAACTCTATATTTCTTGGCATGTTGTTTCTTGCTAATCTATATAACCTTGCCAATGCTCAAAATCATTTTTACCAGAAAGGGCTAGAAAGTTTTAGCCATGCACATTGGCAACAAGCGCGGCAACAATTCACAAGTGCGATTCATCAGGCAAAAAAAAGCAAAAATCGGAGCGCCGAAATCGACGCGATGTTATCCTTGTCGGATACTTACCATGTCTTAGGAGAATTCCAGTCATCAATTACCTTACTTAAAAAAGCACAAACTTTGGTTGCGAATGATGAACAAAGAGCCGTTGGTCTAGTAAACCGTTTAGGGACGAGTTATCTCTCACTGGGAGACTATGATCAAGCAGAGCATTTTCTAAAGCATGGTATATCGTTAGCTAAGAAACTGAAGATGACTCCTCAATTCGCCAACCTTTATAACGATCTTGGTCGATACTATATCGCCCTGAACCAACCCAAGAAAGCTCAGCCAGCATTTTCGAAAAGTAGTGATCTCGCTAAGCAGACGTCTGATAAAAATCTTCAGATTTCTGCAAATATTAACCTGATTCGGGTTTTAATTGAAAATGGAAATGAAATAGGTCTACGGACCCAATTAGAGTCGATTGCAAATCTCAATCAAACTTTGGTTAACAAAAGCAAAAAAGCAAATACAATTTTGGCTATAGGAAAATTATATCGAGATGCTCAACACAAATTTGATTTACCTGAACAATGGCGCAGTGATGCCTTTCAGCATTATCAGCAAGGCCAAAAGCTGGCTGAGCTTATACAAGACAAAAATGCTTTATCATATGCATTGGGATACTTAGGTCAATTATACGAAGACGAACAGCGATACGAGCACGCAGTGACGTATACACGCAAAGCTATTTTTGTTGCTCAATCGGTTCAAGCCAAAGAAAGCTTATATCGTTGGGAATGGCAAATGGCCCGACTATATAGAGCGCAAGGAGATTTGCAAGAAGCTATCAATGCCTATCGCCAAGCACTTTTTACCTTGTCCGAAATTCGGCTCAAGCTTACTACTGGTACTAGGAATACATTTAAGCAAATTGTTGGGCCCATTTATTTTGAACTGGCTGATTTACTTTTGAAAAGGGCACATAGTAACTTGGCAGATGCAGAGGCTGCTCAAAAAGATCTTATGCTAGTGAGAGACACTCTGGAACAAGTGAAAATTGCTGAGGTAGAGGATTATTTTGAAAACAAATGTTTTACCGTTAACAAAGACAAAACTATCTTGGACGATGTGTCCACACAAAGTGCAATTATCTATCCAGTCATTCTAAAAGATCGTTTGGAATTATTGGTTAGTTTTGGTAATGAGATGAAGCAGTATCGGATTCCCGTATCAGCAAAAATAATAACACGTCAAATCCGTAATTTTAGGCGGCGAGTCGAAATATTTGACAGTCATAATACCTATCGCGGTCCTGCGGAAAAACTCTATGATTGGCTTATCACACCTTTGGAAACTGAACTTGTAAAACATCAAGTTGAAACCTTGGTAATTGTACCAGGCGGGCCTTTAAGAACAATTCCGCTTGCAGCTTTGTACAATGGTAAAGAATTTCTCATCGAACAGTACGCAGTGGTGACAACACCGGGAATTAAACTCACCAGCCCCGAATCTCTTCCAGTAGATCAAGTGAAAGTACTAGCATATGGTTTAACAAAAGCTGTTCAAGGATACGAAAAATTACCCAATGTACAAAGTGAGTTAGACAATATTTCAGGCCTTTTTGAGAGCGAGGTATATGTGGATGATAGCTTTCTGATATCCAAGATTGAACAAAACATGAGATATGGTAAACATAACATCATCCACCTTGCTACCCACGGGGAATTTAATAGCGACCCTAGAAAGTCATTCATTTTAACTTTCGACAACAAGCTCACAATGGACCGTCTAGAAGACACTGTTGGTATTCGACGTTATCAAGAACAGCCGCTGGAACTGCTTGTTTTAAGCGCTTGTAAAACTGCAGCTGGTGACGATCGCGCGGCTCTGGGTTTGGCGGGTATCGCATTAAAATCTGGTGCCAGAAGTGCAATCGCAACACTATGGTTCACTAATGATGTGGCAAACGCCCAATTGATCAGCATATTTTATGATACCTTAAAAAAAGGCAAGAAATCCAAAGCACAGGCTTTAAGGTATGCACAAACCGAACTAATTAAAGAAGAACGATTTAGTCATCCTCAGCAATGGGCGCCTTTTTTACTTATTGGAAATTGGCTGTAGTGATGCAATGAAAAAAATATTGAAAATTATAAATAGAATGGTTGGAGGCAGAATAAATAACGCATTTCCAACAACGATATGCCTAATCTCAGTGGGTTTGACTTTAGTCAATCCAGCATTCTCAGAGCAAGGCCGGGTAAATAAAGTATTACCCGATATTTCGCGCACTCAACAACAATCACTACAAAGCAAATCCAATTTTCGAGTTAAACGCATCACCGTGGTTGGTAGCGATGCACTACCTGACGTGGAGATTTCCCAAACAGTTAGAGAATATGAAAATCGTGTCATTAGTGTAGACGAGTTGCAAGAATTGAGACATCAACTTTCTCAACAATATTTGAAGGCAGGGTACATTAACAGTGGCGTCATTATTCCCGACCAAAACGTTTCAAATGGCAATGTAAAACTAAATGTTGTTGCAGGAAAACTTGGTACTGTTGAAATTGATGGAAATACTAAATTAAAGGATCAATATATTGAAGCGAGAATTCGTAGTAATACAGATTCCGCGCTCAAATTAAATGACCTTCAATATGCGATAAAAAAACTTGAACAAGACCCCCTAATACAACGCGTAAATGCTCGATTGTCACCGGGAATGAGTTTGGGTGATAGTCGTCTGCGAATCCTTATAAAAGAGAAGCAACCATTTCACTTGCGCGTCGCAGCTAACAATCATCGCTCACCAAGCGTTAGCGGTGAACAACTCGTTGTAGAAGGCGGACATAAAAATATAACGGGTAACGGAGACTCCCTCGATGCAACTATAGCAGTTACTGATGGTTTAGCCCACGGATCTATAATCTATAGTTTCCCAATATCTGCAAGGGATACCCTGTTTTCAGCACGGGTGGGACATAGTAATGCGTCGCTGGTTGAAGAGCCTTTTACCGGTCTGGTAGAGAGTGAAACAAATACGGTCGGTATTAGCTTGTCACAACCATTTCAACCGGTCCTAAATAAATCTGAATTGAAGTGGAATGGTACCTTTTCGATAGAACATAAAAAAAGTGAAACCTTATTTAAAGATAGTGAATTTATCATTGATAAAAGCGAAGCAAGTATAATCGCTGCTAATATGTCATTTCTATTGCCAAGCTCAGACACAGTCACAGCATTTAGTGCTGGTGCACGAACAACATTTAACGCAAAAAATGAAGCTTTTGATTCTGAAGTCTATCAGTTCTTTTATGTCGTAACTTTACAAGGGCAATTTGCTAAAAAATTCACCTGGCATCAAAGCCAGCTTGTTGTTCAAGTCCTTACTCAACAAACATCGGATTCTGTGCTCTCTTCCGAAAAAATCGCTGTTGGTGGGCGGTCCAGTGTTCGCGGTTATCGAGAAAACCAATTTGTTCGCGATAATGCGATTCTTGCAAGCATAGAATATAAATTACCTTTGTTTGTTGATAGCAATAACAAACCAAGATTTGGTCTGCAGTTAGCTCCTTTTGTAGATATGGGTCGGAGCTGGAATTACAACGAAAACGACAAAGCAGAGTTAATAAAAAGTGTCGGAATCGGGTTGCTTTACAATCCTTTAAAAGGGCTAGGGGCCGAATTATTCTATGGTCGCGCGTTAGATGAAGTAAACACAGATGGAGATATTCAGGATCACGGATTTCATTTTCAATTGGCATATCAAGTTCCATTGTAATGGAATCAGTCAAACAGAAATGACAGGGAGAGAAAAATGAAAAAGATTAAAATACTAAATAAGCTTACTTTTCTTTGCCTAATTGTAATCGGAATAATACCAACCCAGTTAATTGCAGAAATTGTGTTAGATGGAACGTTAGGGGCTAAAGGTCCTGTTTCTGGCCCAACCTACAATATCACACCGAAATTAGGACAACAGGTTGGTAATAATCTTTTTCACAGTTTTCAAACTTTTAACGTTAATACGGGTGAAACCGCAGTTTTTTCTGGAAGCGCATCCATATCTAATGTTATTGGACGGATTACAGGTGGCGATATCTCCACCATAGATGGAACCGTGTCCAGCGAAATTACTGGGGCTAATTTATTTTTGTTAAACCCTGTAGGATTTCTAATAGGCGAAAACGCCGTTGTTGATGTTCCCGGGGGATTTTACCTAAGTACGGCTGATCAACTAAATTTATCTGACACTGGTGTGTTTGATGCGAGTACCCCCACTAATTCTTCATTAACTGTCGATGCACCAACAGCTTTTGGTTTTGTACATGAAAATGTTGGGGACATTAGTGTGAATAGTACATTGAATCTTCTAACAGTGACTGACATGGTGCTAACTGGTGGGAATATAGGAATAACGGATAGTTTTGTTGTATCTGCAAGTGGTCGAGTTGGTATCGCATCTGTTGCGTCTTCAGGCTCTTTACCTATCGATAATTTGGATACCAGTGATTTTGAAACTCTGGGTAATGTTCGCATAGAGGATTCAACCTTATATGCTTCTGAGTATGAATCAAGCAAAGGTGGTGGAGAGGTTGTGATAAGAGCAAACAGCATCGAAATTAATAATGGCAATATCAAAGCAAGTACAACCAATGGCAATGGCGGCTCTGTTGATATAGATGTACGACAGGATCTACAAATGTCAGGAAATTCTAGTTTTATCGAAGTTGTGAGTAGTGGAGCGGGGCAGGCAAACGATATCCATATTACATCAGGTGCTGATCTCATATTGGAAAATCAAAGTTTGATACAAACACGTGCGTTTGCTTCAGGTGACGTTGGTGAAATTCAATTGAACATTAATGGCAATCTTTCTCTCGATAATAGTAAGATTCGAGCTATTGGTACTGTTGGATCGACCGGAAAGATAGCTGCAGAAGTGGCGCAAAACGTAGCATTAATAAATAACAGTGAGCTTTTTACCAGAGCTGACGGCGCGGCTAATGCAGCTCAGGTGGATATTGTCGCAAATAAAATATTAGTTGAAGATAAATTAGAAGATGGAAATGGGACTTATCTTGGAAGTTTAACAGAAAGCACAGGAAAGTCAGGCAATGTAAATTTAACGGCAAATACCTCAGTTTTCATTGATGGTGCGGTTTTTGACGAGGATAATCTTAATCCTATACCAACCATTGGTAGTGGATCGGATGGTTCCGCTTCAGGAGATGCTGGAGATATTACGGTCAATACACCTTTGCTTGAAATGTCTGGCGGATATTTTTCGACATCGGCAATCCTTCAAGGAGCAGCGGGTGAAATTACCATTAATGTAGATGATCTGATTACTGTGAACGGTTCCGTGGATACATCTACCTTTTTTTCCCCGGAAAAAGGCGGGGATATCAATATTAAAGCGAGTAATGTCATAAAATTGAATGGCTCTTCTGCATTCCTCGCTAGTTTCAGCGCTGGTAATTCCAATGGTGGAGACATTACTTTAGACGCAATGGAAGTGCAACTTACGAATGGAGGGTCAATTCGTACAAATTCTGGATACCAGATCCAAAAACCTGTCACTGAGACAAAAGGTGGAAGTATCACTATTACCGCAAATAATCTAAACGTAACTGGCGGAGTAATACTAGCCGAAACACAAACCGATGCACAAGGTGGCGATGTTAGTGTGGTTGTGGATACTCTCGTATTAAGTAATAAAGCCAATCAAGATTCAACCAGATCAAGAATTAGCACTTCTACTAGTGGTGAAGGTTCAGCAGGTAAAATAGATTTACACGCAAAGAGTATTACTTTTGACGATGCTAATATTTGGAGCTTTACAACCGGTAAAGGAGATGCGGGCATAATACAAATTATCACTGATCAAATGACATTAAAAAATGGTGCTTATATCTCTGCAGATGCTAATACCGGTTCTTCAGGAAACGGAGGTGATATAAGCGTTGTTGTCAACAAATTTCTCGATCTTGACGGTAGTAATATAAGCCATGATAGATATACAAGTCATATTTCAACGGAATCGAGAGGTGTTGGATCAGCTGGAGATATATCGATTCGAGGTGGCAACATCACCATGAAATCGGGATACATTTCCAACTCAGTATGGGAGAGTGGCGACGGTGGAGACATTAATATTCAAGTAGACAATTTCGATATTACAAATAAGGCTAGTGTGTCGGCCGTTTCTTTTAAAAGTGGACGCGCAGGATCCATTTCAATTGCAGCTGAACAGGGGATTAGAGCTAAGGAGGGAACCAAAATACAAACCCTAGCAGTAAATTCATCAGGTGGTCGACTCATTCTTAATTCTAAAGGTGTCATTGATATACGCCAAAGCGAAATAACCTCAGAATCGCTTGGTTTAGACTCAGCGGCCTCGGGGGGTAATGTAATCGTCAATGGTGAGACATTAGTTTTAGAAGATTCTTCCGTTTACGCCAGTTCTGCTTTTGGCAAAGGCGGGGATATAGATATTACTACTGATGCTTTAATTGCAAATGAAGCCAGTATAATTAATGCGTCTTCTATCCTGAGTGTTGATGGCGAAATCACAATTGATAGCAACTTGGATGTAAGTTCCAATATTCAAGCGCTTCCTACACCGTTCCTCGATGCTACACCATTACTAACGGACAATTGCACGCCTGCAATATATGAAGAGAATCGAAGTACTTTGATGGTAAAACCAGATCGGTCAATTCAGCTATCACCGCATTCCTACATGGCCAATATTGTCCCTCCATTGGAATCACCAAGTATTGTTAGTCGTCATATTGGTCCTGATTACCTCGTTGGTTTACTAGAAAATAAATTTTATTCTTTTGGTTGCAATCTCGGTTATATAGATTATTCATCCATAGAGAATCTTTGAAAAAAAGAAATAGTCGTTGAATGATGAACAGAAAATAATTGATAAAAAATCAAAAAAGGAGACTTTTGTCAAAAATCTCCTTTGGGGTTTTGCCATCGTTTTACTTTTACAATTTTCATCATGGACCGGTTTTGGTCAAAACTGGGTGAATTCTACCTACGACTATTTAGCGAAAGAGGATTTTGTCAACGCCATCATACACGATGAAGATAAGCAGCCCGTTTCCGATGCACTCAGATTTGTTTTTTTTAACTCAGACACTTATCGGCAATCCCCAATATTAGATTACTGGACCTCCCGAGAAAAGTTAGGTAAGGCCATTATTAAAGCCCTGGATATGGGTGCCAAAGTCGTCGTGGTTGATTTTGCCCTAGATCGTGCGGTACCAGTATATGTCACACAAGAGAAACAAATTGATGAAAATAGTAATTACCTGCTTCTGTTAGATCAGGCAGCGAAATTGGCAAAAGAAAAAGGTGCCGTAATTATATTTCCGTTTACACAAAAAGAAACAGAGCCGGACTCATATGAAGATAAATATCAACAATTTCTATTGTCTCATAACGACGTATTTAAATTGGGTTCAGCGGAAGTTTTGTCACATCCTTCTGATGGTTTAGTTCGATTTTTCACGTTTTATACATCACAAGAAATCAAAGAAGAAACAGTACCATTGCTCTCCATCTCTGTTCTTTCAGCTATTTATTACTGGCATGGCAGGAACGAAGGTGACTTGTTGGCGAAAGAGATTTCGGAAAAGTTGAAAAATAAGAAAGAGCTTCAGCGAGAAATTACGATCCCTGGACCTAATGCAACAGATGAAATCGGATTTTATCAATACGACCTACAAAAAGAAAATATTTCAGCTCGTTTTAAATTTAGAATCGCTCCGATAGAAATCATCAAAACACTGGGTGAGGGTAACGATCCCTTATTTGGATTACTCAAGCCTGTGGATCTATTTCTTTCCTCCCAATCATCAAACGATTGGAGTAAGGGAAAAGTAGTTCTCATCGGTGGTGCTCATGCTTCCATGGGCGATAATCACATCACACCGCTCAATAACGAGAATACCATACCGGGCGTTTACCTTATAGCAAATCAATTGAATCAATTACTCAAGTTTGATTTTGTTCGTTCACCGCTGAGTTTCAAAATCATTGTAATTGGTTTCACAGTATTTATGATGGCCTTTCTTTTTACCTATATTCCGGCTTCCTGGCAATCATTAATTCTTACAGCACTGATAATCTCTTTTTTCTCACCTCTGAGTGTTTGGTTTTTTACAAAGTGGGGATTTTTTCTCGATATTTGGTTGCCTACAACAATCATGGCAGGACGGGAATTAATAGCAAGTGTTTTAAAAACAATCAGTAAAATCCTTATTGCCTTAAATCGCGATGTCGATGGGTATGTTTTACATCGGAAAAAAACACAAGTACAAAATCAGAAACAAAGAGCGAGTGAAAATGAAAAAAGCGGTTAAGTTATTCTTCATAGGGCTGGTTAGTCTAATTCTTTTGCTACCCATAAAAATTCTATGGGCAAAAAATTTGCCCGTAGCTAAACTATTCCTCACTAATAAGCAGAAAACTGAAGAATCCTATGAATTAAAGAGAAATGGTAAAATTATTAAAACCCAAAATCAGGAAATTGATCTCTTTAACGGCGATATTTTAATTCCCAAAAAAGATGTCACTCTCACAGTAAAATATCGGCATACCCGCTGTGGTGAAAAACAAATTAGTGATATATCAAAAATCATGTGCGATCTGACAAAATTCAAGGAACCTGGTTTTATTCAGGTTATATTTAGTGATTTATTATCTGAGATAAAAAGAAAAAAACTAATACCTCGCGCGGCAACGATCAAAAGAGGGCAAGGACAAGACGATTATTCCTGTTTTCCAGAGGCAGATTTTCACTTGTTATCACCGTGGCCACCCAATGGCTCTAGTTTTATGTATGGTTCACCCATTCTTTTTCGATGGGAGGATTTAGAAAATTTCGAAATAGCTCCGTGCACACCTGCGATACTAGTGATCGCTTCCCTAGGAGAGAACAAGACAAATAAAATAAGGAAAAACATCAAGGTGGGTGAGTTGGTTTCAGTATCCGCAGTTTTTGAACCTGGTCATTCCTACCAGTGGCATATAGAAATGGACGGCTTACAAGTTACAAGTAAAATACATTTTCAAGTATTAAAAATGAAAGAAACGAATAATATTAAGACACAATTAGCTAAAGTAACTCAACATTCAACATTGGAATGCCTTCACCTGGAACAAGCACTTTATCTTCAACTTTTGTCCCAAGCTTTACCCAAGACAAACCTTAATGCTGAAAGCTTAGGTGTTATGAGAAAAAGCAAAACCTGCAGAGATAAAAGTGCTTTATTTTTTAAATTATCAGAACGGCTTATTGAATAAAATAAAAATAATTATCAAGCAAAACCTAAGATTGCTGAATGAATTCAATGTTAGAGCGTTATTACTATTATCAACTCCATATAAACCAAAGGATTTTACACTATCTGAATTTAAGGCAATCCGTTGATTAGATAGTTATTAGGATTCTCGAATCACCTGGCTAGGTCAAGCTACATTAATAATCTCCGAAACTGACATTCGCATGGCATTATTTACAAAGGAAAGCGTAGGCGTAATACAGTCGTTTTCACGGTGATTATTGACGAAAACTGTCAGCCTTTTATTATTGTTATTTTCATCCTCGTTTCAAAACAAGCTCGCTCGAGATGTTGCCGTGAAACGGGGTGGCTGACAACAGCTTTAACATGTCATCAATAGTTGTGTTATTAACCAAAAACTGAGTACCCTATATGTCTCCAAAGTTTCAAGCTACTCCAGCTCCAGATGAATTATTTTGCTGAGAAAACGAACAGTATGTGACTTTTTAAATGATCAAGCGATAACTTAAGTGTGATGGTAAAAAATTCATCGGAGTAATAGGCGCATGTTCACGCGATTTTCGAACTGCTTACTTTACTGCTGCCTGAAATAAGAAATTCGACCTTTTTCTCACGAAAACACCTGTAAATTTTTGTGGATTATTTCAGACTAGCATCCTGTAAACTCGACCTGTAAGATTAGTACGCACAAAAAATAATTAAGTAAGGTAAACCCCCGGCTTTGCCGGGGGACTCTCACAGGTTTGACCGTTCCCACGGTCTATCTATCCTAGTTGCTCTATCAAAAGTAACGAAGGACAAGGAAATGAGAGATTACAA
>Ga0316207_10000922_pt1 | contig 40776 bp, 37 predicted proteins | sample 6weekpyrite_MG_FD_204943 | JGI IMG/M metagenome (GOLD analysis project Ga0316207, IMG submission 204943) | Microbial mat bacterial communities from mineral coupon in-situ incubated in ocean water Damariscotta River, Maine, United States -... | ecosystem: Environmental > Aquatic > Marine >... | reverse complement strand
CAACTCAATCATTCAACGTATTGATTGCCACTGTTATCGTAGACAAACGAGGTGTTTTTCAACAGAATAGACCGAAAGCAGACGTTAGACCTTTAAACGAAATTAGTGATATATCAGAGGAGACTGACCCCATTTAAGGGGTCAGACTGTTTATTTGTGATGTCTTATAAGTCTCGGCTTGCCATTCTGATAGCTTGGCGCAGTTCGCGTTGATGTCTGATGACAGCAACTTCGTTCTGCTGGAGCTGTACTTGTAATGCCTTGATGTGTGCACGCTGTGACGCACGTGAATCGCTATCATAGGCCTGTGTTGTTATGGCAAATACTGAGCAAGAAATAAAAGCAGCGAGTAATTGTGTTTTTGACATGATAAGTCTCCTTCCAAAAGCCTTTTCATCTATATCAATACGCCGTGTGGCGTGACTCTACTCTGATAGACAGTAGCGAGTTGATTGCAATGTCTATCTCATATACCCATGTAACGTCCGGCTTTTCTAAAGTCTTTAATTTTTTTGCAGCTTTTATTGAGTTTTTTGATTCGACTTATCAATAAGACATATAAGTACACTTTATGGAGATAAGGTATAGCGTCTAATTACTTCGTCGCGAAGGTGACTGATGCCCAGCGGCTATCCCATACCGCCTTGTATTTAGTGGCATTTTCTTTACTTGGGGTAACCATATACACGGCATTTACCATATAGGTTGAGCCGGGTTTGTACGGGATGTTTGCCCTACCATTTTTATCGGTTATTGCGATGTCTGTCGTTAAGTTCTTGCCTGTTTGAATAAAGTAACGCAGCTGGTGGTTTGCCAGTATCTTATCTTGCCACCACAGCTGCGCGACAAGTTTGTTCTGTTCGTTTGTATACGGATTGGTCTCTAGCACCCATTCAAATGTATGGCCGATCTTTCGGTCGGCACCTTTGCCGCTGCCAACCTTGACCAACGCCTTGGTATAGCGGCTATAGATTTCTGTAAAACCAGTTTCGGGAAGTTGACGTTTATGATGTTCAGCGAGTACCCAGTCTAGGCCTTCATTGCGCAGAAATGATTCAAACTTGCCGGGTTTCTCGTAGGTCAGTTTTGTCGGGGTAGTGGTGGCGGACAGGATATTGAGGCCATCGCCGAGTGCCACTTCTGAAATAGCGGGGTAATCCCCAAACCGAGAGCTGGTCGGTTGGCTTTTATCACCGAGATGGATTTGCATGGATTCGACGCTAAGGGGCAGGTAGGCGAAATTATTGCCCCTGAAGTCCTGGCCGGTCTTGATATGGGCCTGGATCAAACCCTCGTTTGGAAGAATAAAAGTATCCGGTTGCAGCCAATACTCATGTGCAAGGGCGGGCAGACTTAGTATCATAGTGGCCAGTACACTAATAAAAACAATCCAGATTCTGTTCAACATACTGACGTCCTGAGAACGATAATATTAGGTTTTACTATGCAGGTTACTTTACACGGATTTGTACGACTTGTACTTGGCTTTACGCTCACATTTCTTTCACTATACGCCCATGCACATGAAGTGCGTCCTGCGCTTGTCAATCTGACAATTAATGAAGACGCTGACTACCGTATTCACATTCGTCTGAATCTCGAAGCCATTATCGCGAATATCGGCCCCGAACACAGTGACACGTCAGAATCCGTCAATGCCGGCAAGTATGATGCACTGCGGGCATTGCCTGCCAGCGAGCTTGAGCGTGAATTCAAACAGTTTCAGCCACGATTTCTCGAAGGCATTCAGCTTGATGCCGACCAGGTCAGGCTTCAACCGAGTGTGATAGATGTACAAATACCTGGAACAGGCGATGTTGCGTTGGCACGTGATACGGTGATTGTTCTGGTCGGGACGCTTCCGTCCGGCACAAGGTCGGTTACATGGCGTTGGAGCGAAGCATTCGGTGCAAACGCCTTGCGCGTGTCCAGTAGCAAGAACGAGTATCTTTACACTGCCTACCTGCAACAGGGTAATAGCAGTGAGCCGGTTTTGTTAACAGGGGTCGTCAGGCAATCTACCTGGAAGGTATTCACTAACTATATCGTCATCGGTTTTGCACACATTCTGCCAAAGGGTCTCGACCATATACTGTTTGTTGTCGGCCTGTTCTTACTCAGTATGAAAATGCGCCCACTCATCTGGCAGGTGACGAGTTTCACCGTGGCACACAGTGTGACATTAGCGCTCGGTATTCTCGGCCTTGTACAAATTCCTGCATCAATCGTCGAACCCTTGATTGCACTTTCGATTGTGTATGTCTGTGTCGAGAACATCCTCTCTGACAAGCTGCATAAATGGCGGCCGGTTATTGTGTTTTCATTCGGATTACTGCACGGACTCGGTTTTGCGAGTGTGTTGACCGAAATAGGGCTTGGCAGCACGCATTTTATAACCGGCCTGGTTGCGTTTAATGTCGGGATCGAGTTGGGTCAATTAACAGTGATTGCACTATGTTTCATCGCCGTTGGTATCTGGTTCAGGCACAAAGACTGGTATCGATCGCGCATTACTATACCGGCATCAGCAGTCATTGCCTTGATAGGCGCTTACTGGTTCGTTGAACGCGCTTTTCTCTAGTACCCCTACAAGACTCCCGTGAACAAATAAGCATTTCATAATATTATAATACACCATTAGAAAAATCTATCGTTGCCTAAGATAAAATGATGGGTAATAATGGTGCTCAAGTTGCTGGAAGTAGGGACCACACCGCCGTCCCTGTTTTAATCCATCAACGTCATCGTTGGTTAACGTTTAATGACCTTTTCAGTTATAGATGTTAGCCACACATCGCGGAGACAACTCCGTAGCGGGCCTCACTGCCGCCTGCATTAAAAACCTCAGGCCCCACTTCTGCCTGTAATACATAACAACCTGTTGCTTATGAAGCCGCCATGGCGTTCACATGGCTGTGATTTCGTTTTCTGGTAGCGCAACCAATACAAGTGAGGTACAGAAAAAATCTCTTGATCGATATCAATCTCTAGGTGTTTGGAGCAGATGTCATTCAGAAATGGAGTGGTATCTGTCTGGTCAATAATAATAAAAACAAAATAAATTAATAGCTCTTTGGAGGAACACGATGGATAGAAGAAACTTCTTGAAGTTTAGTAGTGCCAGTGTTGCGGCCACCATGGCGGGCACAGCGGGTCTCTTATCCTGGACGCCGCGTGCTCACGCAGCCACCATCAACAAGACGTATTACATCACCGAGGGTTTTATTGCCCAGCCCGATGGCGTCGATGTTTATTTCCGTGGTTTTAGTAACAACACCAACAGTCTGGCCGTCCCCGGTGAACACATGATTGTGCAGGAAGGCGACTCGGTTAACATTACAATTGTTAACACCCTTAATAGCAGTCACAACTTCACCATTGATGGTTACACAGATGATAACGGCGACCCAGTCGATACAGGTCGAATAAGGGGTGGTCGTAGTGCAACGATGTCGTTTACAGCGGCAAACCCGGGTACCTACATGTACCACGATTCGCGCAATGCACCGTATAACCGTCTCGTGGGTCTGCATGGTGGTTTTGCGGTCATGCCTGCTGGACGTGATGATGAAATATTCCCAGGTAGTCCCCGGTTCGTGCAACAGCACTTCTGGATCTTCAACGACATTGACCCGGTCTGGAACAATGCTATTCGTAATGGCAACACGCCTAACACTGCGTATAGCCCGCGTTACTTTACGATTAATGGTCTGAGTGGTCGCCCACCGGGTGCGCCGGGTAATGGTGATCCGGCCATTGATGCGATGCATGATCCACGCTCGGCTTTACATGGTCATATTGGCGACCGTACGTTACTCCGCGTTCTCAATGCAGGTCAGTGCCAGTCATCCGTACACACCCATGCCAACCATATGGAATGGCTTACCGACAATGGTGCAGTGCGCGATGATGTCTGGCTTAAGGACTGTATTTATCTTGAAGGTAACATGGGTAAATTTGATGCGATTTTCCCATTTGAATCCCCACCCGATGCATGGCCACGTGTCTCAGTAGGCACCTACCCGATGCATTTACACACTGAAATGTCCCAAACCGCAGGCGGTGGCCTGTACATGTTTGGCTCACTGACTGACATTTTCTTTGAATAAGGGGATTTAAAATGGGACGTAGAAGAAGCAGTAGTTCTGAGGAAACAACCACAACTGAAACGACCACCACTACCACATCAGGCAGCATGGATGGCGGCGGCGGCGGTGGTGGTGGTGGTGGTATGGGGGGCGCTTGCTACATGTACCCTGATGCACCGGCTACACCTGGTAGAGTCACCCCTGATGTAATTTATGATCGCGGTATTGATATGAATATTCCGCTGACCATGGACGACGGTAATACGGTCAACATGTGGGGATTTTCCGACACCGGTGGTGGCGGTGGTGGTATCGATGGCATGGGCGGTATGGGTGGTGGCGGCATGGGTGCCGGTGGTGCGACATTTCCGTCTGCCGCGATGCGCATGAACCAGGGTCAGATTGTGCACACCAACCTGAATGTGGGCATGATGTGGTTACATACGATTCATCATCACGGTATTGAGCCGGCTGATCATGCTGATGGTGTTGGTCATATTACCTGGGATGTAAACGGTACCTACACGTATCAGTGGCGCCCGATGCATGCGGGTACGTATTTCTACCATTGTCACACTAATACTGTGTTGCATGCTGAAATGGGTATGTACGGCGCACTCATTGTTGATCCACCGAGTGGACCGGGCACCTTGTTTGAAGGTGGACCGAGCTATGACGTTGAAGCCATCTGGGCCGTTGATGAAATTGATTCATCCTGGCATACGCTGAACTGGTCAGCAGGCACCTGTGGTGGTGATGTAGGCCTGAACGAATTGAACCCGGATTACTTTGTGATCACCGGGGTAGATGGCAGTGGTGACAGCGCGATGGATCTGCCGCCGATCTCGGCAACTGTAGCACGTGGCCAGAAATTACTGGCACGTTACATCTGTGCCGGGTATCACCCGCAGCGGATCCGGTTTGGTGGTCTGACCGGTACGATACATTCATCTGATGGTCGTCCGTTACCAAACCCTGTGCAGGTTACCGAAATCCGCGCCTGTTCGGCGGAGCGATACGACATCATCTTTGAACCGACCCAGACGGGGACCTACCTGGTTGAAACGGATGTTATTCACTGGGTAACCGGTCAGGTGCTGGGGACTACACGTACCAGCATTACCGTCGTGTAGTGCTATAACAAAAACAGATGTATGAGTTGAGCGGGAAAGAAGAAATTCTTTCCCGCTTTTTTTTAAATTTCCTATGTATCCATATCCTGCAGCACATGTAAATTGTCAGACAGGGTTAAACGCTGGTGTTCGGTGATAATGTCGTCATACAGTGCAGACAGGCGAGTCGTTGTCTCGGAAACTGTCCATTTTTGGGCATATTGCTGTGCGCTGATCCCGAGCAGTCGCTCCGTTTCAGGGTTGTTCAGTACACGGATGACTTTTTTGGAGAAGTTGGAGACAGTTTCTTCTGCAATCAGTGCGCCTTCCTTGTCTTCGAGTACATCGGCGGTGCCCATCACAGCCGTTGAAACAACGGGTGTACCAGCAGCCATGGCTTCGAGCAGTACGAGTCCCTGGGTTTCGGTGCGTGAGGCAAACACGAATACATTTGCAGCAGCATAACAGTCGGGTAATTCCTGTTCACGAGACAGGTAACCGATGAACATAATGTTTTCATTAATGTCGAGTTCAGTCGCCAGTTTTTTCAACGCACCGACGGCTGGACCTTCACCTGTAACAATCATGAGCACATTGTCGATACGTTTTTTTACTTCAGCGGCAACATGCAAGAGAAAGTCGATATTCTTTTCATGGGCGACACGACCAAGGTAGAGCATGACCGGCCGATCTTTTTCTATCCAGTGTTTTTCGCGGAAAGCATCACCATTACCGATCGAAAAGTGCTCGGGAAGTATGCCGGTCGGGATAATTTCTGCCGTTGCGGTGACACCATAGTCCTTGAGTACCTCAAGCATCGGTGTTGAGGGTACGACGAGACGGTCTACCGAATTACATTGTGAGCGGCTGAACTTCCGGGCAATCGTTTTAAGCCAGTTACGTGGCAGAAACGGTATGTAGTGATACAGGTATTCTTCAAAGAACGTGTGATAGCTTTCGACGCAAGGCAGCTCAAGTTGCTTGGCCAGCCACGTGCCACTGTAGTGGGCGACAAAAGGTGTGTGGATATGAATTGCATCGATGTTCTTGAGCGCCAGTTTATACAGCAGTAACTTGATCTGTCTTTTAGACATCATCCTGTCTTCAGGATCAAACAAGACCTTTGTGGAGCTAATGCGAATAATATCACTGTCATCTTCATAAGACTGAGCGGGGTAATCCGGGACGATCAGTGTAACTCTGTGGCCCTGGCTCTGCAGTTCTTCCCTGAATGTACGAATAGATGTGGATACACCGTTAACACGTGGAAAATACACATCGGATATCATCAATATATGCATGTTTTTATTTATTCCTTTATCACAAGATAGCTAGACAAGCTGTATGCCGATCACAGCCAGTGCAGTGCCAACACCGACACCTGCAATGACATCGGTGGGATAGTGAAGACCGAGTATGACCCGGGATAACGCCACACAGCTTGCAAACGGGATGCACAGCAGTCCCATTTCAGGGTAGTAATGCATGACGACAATCGTGAAAGACACTGCATGCAAGGTGTGTCCCGAGGGAAAGCTGTAGTAGTCGAGGGGATCGGTGGCAAGAAAGATCTCCTCGTGTGCATTACAGGGTCGCTTGCGACCGGTCAGTTGCTTGATGACTTTATAGACAATCACTGCGGCAATGCCCGTGAGGGTCATGTGTATGGATGCCAGTAGTGCTTCTTGCCCGTAGATGAGTGGTAACATGAGCACAAGGCAGTACCAGAAGACACCATCACCAAGGCGACTGACCAGGGAGAAGAAACGTACCACCCCGGTATACCTGCAACTTCGGTTGCAAAAAATGCAGAGGTTTAAGTCAGCGTTGTGTAGTCGGCGCATCCAGTGCTCGGTACGGAGTATGGTCATAGCGATTACCATATCTATTATCACATGATGCATACTGAACCGGATATATGGCAATTATGCGTCGTTTTTATTAAGTTTCTCTTACAGTTAGCCTTCAGTACGGTCATTGTACTTTGACAATACAACGCGGCTTTAACAGTCGATACTTCAGTCAGGAAAATAAAGATGAGTGAAAAACCTTCTTACCCCGGTAATACGATCATGGTGCGCCCGGATGGCCCGCTAATTTGTGCGAGTGAGTCAGCTGTTATCGTGCAGGATGCGGACGGTAATATAATTCAGCAAGACAGGGAGCTGGCGCTGTGTCGCTGTGGCCATTCTGCAAATAAACCGTTTTGTGATGGTAGCCACAAGCGAAATGGCTTCGAGGCCGAACAGGCGTTTGTGGACAAGAAGGCAGAAGAGGGCATCGATACGCAGGGTGACCTGGTGATTACGGTCAGGGAGAACGCCATGTTGTTGATTAAGAGCCCGGCGACCATCTTCAGCCGGGACGGCAAGTCCGTGACGGTACGCTCAAAAGGTGCACTGTGTCGCTGTGGCCACTCAGCGAATAAACCGTTTTGTGATGTGGCCCACAAGAAATGTGGGTTTACAGGCTGAAGGTAGTTTCTATTCGAGCCGGATGGCAAACACTTCATCAATTGTCGTCAGGCCACGTCGCGCAAGTTCAATGCCGTTGTCCGTAAGTGTCTGCATGCCCTGCTGAATGGCAAGTTTACGTATTTGCTCTTCGGGAACGTGCTTGTTGATAAGCTCAACGATTTCAGATGTTATGATGAGCAGTTCAACAACGGTGGTGCGGCCGTGGTAGCCACTGTAATTACACGACGCACAGCCTTTGCCACGGTAAAAGGTCTCATCCATACTGAGCTTGAGTACCTTGTGCGCCTCTTCATTCAGTTGCTCATCCTTGTCGATACAATCAGGACAGATCTTTCTCACCAGGCGTTGTGCAAGAATACCGAGTACGGTGGAACTGACCAGGTAGGGTTCAATACCCATTTCCGTCAGGCGTGTAATGGCGCTTGGCGCATCATTCGTATGCAGGGTCGTCAGCACAAGGTGACCGGTTAGCGCAGACTTAATCGCGATGCGGGCCGTTTCCAGATCACGTGCTTCACCTACCATGATGACATCGGGATCATGGCGCAGGATATGTCGCAGTGCCTCGGCGAAGGTGTAGTCAATAATGTTGCTGATCTGGATTTGATCAACGTCATCCATGTCATATTCGACCGGGTCTTCAACCGTCACAATGTGCGGGCCTTTTTTCTTCAACTCATTGAGAACCGCATACAGGGTCGTTGATTTACCTGAACCGGTTGGTCCGGTAACGAGGATCATGCCATGGTTGTGTGACATGAGCAGTTTGATCTGTTCGAGGTCCTTTTCCATGAAACCAAGTTCATGAATCGGGCGCATGCCGACCTCTTTGTCGAGAATACGAATGACCGCACTTTCACCCTTGATGCTCGGCATGATCGAGATACGGAAATCAATATTATTATGCTGGTGGAAAATGCGCGCATGACCATCCTGGGGGCGACGACGCTCGGCAATGTCCATGTGGCTGATGATCTTGAGGCGTGCAATCAGGGGTAATAACAGTGCTTTTTTGACCCGGCGCGAGTACTGCAATACACCGTCCACACGGTAGAGGATATCTGCATGATCCTTGCCCGGACGAATGTGAATATCGGAGGCACCGCGTAATACGCCCTGCAGGATAATTGTATTAAGCAGGCGGACGACCGGCCGTTTGCTGGCTTCATGTTCAATTGTGCTAATGGACTTGGATTGGTGGTCTTCGTCAGCGAGCTTGAATTCCATGTCGCTGTCGATTTCTTCGAGGATCTGTGTTTCACCCAGGTTGCCGTAATAGGTACCCAGTGCCTGGTTGAGTTCTTCATGTGAGGCAATGACGGCCTCGATGCGGTGATTACTGTGGAATTGCAACAGCTCGATGGTTTTCAGGTCGAGCGGGTTTTCCATTGCCACAACAAGCTTGTTGTTGATCACGGCCAGAGGCATCACGGTGTAGAGTAAGGCAATGTCTGCAGAGATCTCAGCCATGACCTCGGGTTGAGGCACATGGTTCTTGATGGAAACACGGGGAATGCCCAGTTTCCGTGCCATTGCCATATAGATATCGCTTTTCCTGACCAGCCCCATACTGACGAGCAAGTCACCCAGCTGAACAGCTGGCTGGAGTTGTTGTTCTTGCAGGGCTGTATCGAGGTTTTCCCGGCTCAGCAGGCCATCTTCGATGAGGGTTTCACCTAATTGCAGCTCGTTAAGCGGACGAGTGGCCCACAGGGCCTTTTCAAGGTCCTGTATAGAGGTAATATCGGTGAACTGCTCCTGACCAGCGCTAGCTGCAGCCCTGTTATTCGTTGCGGTCCCTCGCAGTGCTGCAGCACGTTGTTCAGTGACAGCGCGTTTCTTTTCTTGCATGAAGACCACCTACAACAAGGCTCATGCCCTGCGTCATCCTATGATTAAATACTATAGACAAGTCTAGATGAATAGCCTTGATCATGGTCAACATAACACTTTGAATTAATTAATGCATAAAGCGATTGCACTGTCCTGGTTTACCTGTCAGGGCAGGTTAATTTGCCCATTGACGACGGGTTGTATATTAATAGCAGCTGTTTCGTTAAAATGCTGTTTTATATCGATATCGACGAAAATCGGCCCATTTTTATGAAAACACGCAGCAAAATCTGTGGGATCACCCGATCCGAGGATGCACTTTCGGCCGCCAGCGCGGGCGCGGATGCAATAGGGCTCGTGTTTTACCCGAAATCACCACGTGCCGTGACGATTGAGCAGGCTTGTGCAATCTGTGCCGTTTTACCCCCGTTTGTGAGCGTGGTTGGCCTGTTTGTAGATGCCGATCACTTCGAGGTTGAGGATGTCATCAACGCGGTGCCACTGGATTTGTTGCAATTTCATGGTGAAGAGACACCAGCCCAGTGTGAAGCCTTTAAAAAACCTTATATCAAGGCGATCCGCATGCGCGATGATGTCGATCTTGTAGAGGCTGCCTGTCAGTACAGTTCTGCGCGTGGCCTGCTCGTGGATACCTATAACCCGGATGAGGCTGGGGGTACCGGGGAAGTTTTTGACTGGGATCGCGTGCCAGACGGGCTCGATACCCCTATAATCCTCGCCGGCGGTCTCGAGCCGGGAAATGTTGCCGAGGCCGTAAAGCGGGTTCGCCCCTACGCGGTGGATGTCAGCAGTGGTGTTGAACAGAGTAAAGGCATCAAGGATGCGGGCAGGATCCGCGCATTTATAAATGCCGTAAGCATGGTGTAACGAATGACTCAGCAAGCAACAATTACCGATTTTATGAATATGCCCGATGAACGCGGGCATTTCGGTCCCTATGGTGGTCGCTTTATATCCGAAACACTCATGGCTGCGATCGAAGAGTTGACCGATGCCTATGAGAGTGCGATCAAGGACCCCGAGTTTCTGGCCGAATTTGATCACGACCTGCGTCACTATGTTGGGCGACCCTCACCGCTTTACCATGCAAAGCGCTGGTCGGAAGAACTCGGCGGTGCGCAGATCTACCTGAAGCGTGAAGATCTGAACCACACCGGCGCACATAAAGTGAACAACACGATTGGCCAGGCGCTGCTTGCCAGACGCATGGGCAAGAAACGCATCATTGCTGAAACTGGTGCAGGTCAACACGGCGTTGCCTCGGCAACCGTGGCGGCCCGTTTTGGTATGGAATGCATCGTCTACATGGGCGCTGAAGATATCAAGCGCCAGGCATTGAATGTCTACCGGATGAAATTGCTCGGTGCCGAGGTGGTACCGGTTGAGTCCGGTTCGGCGACACTGAAGGACGCGCTCAACGAAGCAATGCGTGACTGGGTCACCAACGTCGATGACACATTCTATATTATAGGTACTGTTGCCGGACCACATCCATACCCGGCCATGGTACGTGATTTCCAGGCCATTATTGGTCGCGAGGCACGCGAGCAGATCCAGCAGCAGGCAGGTCGACTGCCTGATGCACTGGTCGCCTGTGTCGGTGGCGGATCGAATGCAATTGGTCTGTTTTACCCGTTCCTGAATGACACGGATGTAAAGATCTACGGTGTTGAAGCGGCGGGTGACGGACTTGAAACGGGTAACCACGCTGCGCCTTTGTGTGCAGGTCAGCCAGGCGTGCTGCATGGCAACCGCACCTACCTGATGGAAGATCCGAATGGCCAGATCATCGAAACGCACTCGGTGTCAGCCGGTCTCGATTACCCGGGTGTCGGGCCTGAACACGCATGGCTCAAGGATGTTGGACGTGCGAATTACGTAGCCATCAACGATGAAGAGGCACTGCAGGGTTTCCATGACCTGACACGTATTGAAGGCATCTTGCCTGCACTTGAGTCGAGCCATGCGCTGGCCTATGCGACCAAGCTTGCGCCGACCATGAGCAAGGACGAAATCATCATTGTTAATCTGTCGGGCCGAGGTGACAAGGACATCCACACTGTTGCGGCGCGCGAAGGTATCGAGTTCTAGTTATGAGTCGTATCGCAAAAAAATTCGAGGCCCTGCGCGCAGCAGGACGTAAGGCACTCATTCCCTATGTCACTGCCGGTGATCCACAACCGTCAGTCACGGTGTCGCTCATGCACGACATGGTCAGTGCCGGTGCCGATATAATCGAGCTTGGCGTGCCGTTTTCAGATCCGATGGCCGATGGCCCGGTGATTCAAAAGGCCAGTGAACGTGCCTTGAAGCATGGCGTCAGCCTGCACGATGTCTTCGACATGGTCGAGGCGTTTCGCAAGACGGATAATGACACCCCCGTTGTATTGATGGGTTACCTGAACCCGGTAGAAGTGATGGGCTATGCCGCGTTTGCCGAGAAGGCCGCGAATGTTGGCGTCGATGCTGCACTGACGGTTGATCTGCCACCGGAAGAGGGCGGTGAGTTTGTGACCGAGTTGCGCAAGTATGACATGGATCCCATCTTCCTGATTGCACCGACCACGACCGATGCTCGCATTGCACAGTTGTGTTCGGCCGCGAGTGGTTTTGTTTATTACGTCTCCCTGAAGGGCGTCACCGGTGCTGCAACACTGGACTCAACTGCGGTGGCAGAAAAGCTGGCCGATATTCGTCGACATACCGATATGCCTGTCGGTGTAGGTTTTGGTATCAAGGATGCTGATTCTGCGGCGAGCGTTGGGGCTGTAGCCGATGCTGTGGTGGTTGGCAGTGCCCTGGTTAACCAGGCCGATGCCAACCAGAACAACCCGGCCGCGGTGGCACCCGCTATTTGCGCCATCTTGACTGAAATCCGCAGTGCGCTGGATGGTCTTTAAGCCGAAATGGGGCACGGGCGTGAAACTGCGCTATACTTATACCTCTGCCTGATAAACATCGGTTAACTTGTTAATAAAGCAATAAAATATCATGAGTTGGTTTGAAAAATTACTGCCGTCCAAGATCAGAACCGACAGTTCGAAGCGCAAGAGTGTGCCAGAAGGTCTGTGGACGAAATGTACGTCGTGTAATGCCGTACTCTACCGCGCTGAACTTGAGCGCAATATCGATGTTTGCCCGAAGTGTAATCATCACATGCGTATCGGTGCACGTCGTCGTCTTGAGGCATTTCTGGATCCGGAACCACGTGTTGAACTTGCAACGGAGCTTGGGCCGGTCGACGCGCTGAAATTCCGCGATAGCAAGAAGTACAAGGATCGCATCACGGCCGCACAGAAGGCGACCGATGAGAAGGACGCGCTCGTCGTCATGAGTGGTCGCGTTAACGGTGTTGCACTGGTTGCCTGTGCATTTGAATTTCGTTATATGGGTGGCTCAATGGGTTCCGTGGTCGGTGAACGTTTCCGTCGTGCGGCCGAATATTGTCTTGCCGAAGAGATCCCGCTCATTTGTTTCTCGGCCAGTGGCGGAGCACGTATGCAGGAAGCGCTGTTCTCACTCATGCAAATGGCCAAGACCAGTGCCGCGCTCGCCAAGTTATCTCGTCGTGGTATCCCGTTCATTTCTGTACTGACCGATCCGACCATGGGGGGTGTTTCTGCCAGCCTGGCAATGCTGGGTGATATCAATATTGCCGAGCCGAATGCCCTGATCGGTTTTGCCGGCCCGCGTGTTATCGAACAGACCGTGCGTGAGACTCTGCCAGCAGGCTTCCAGCGCAGTGAATTTCTGCTTGAACACGGTGCGATCGATATGATTGTTGAACGTGGCCAGATGCGTGATCGCGTCAGCCAGTTACTTGCAATGCTGACACGCCAGCCAGCCCCGGATATTGACCGCGTAGAGACAGAAGAAACCGAGCCGGAAAAGGCCTGAGTCATTGCCCAGATGGCCGGGGGTAAAGACAACTATTCACTCAACGACTGGCTGAACTGGCTCGAGACATTACACCCTCAAGAAATAGAACTCGGTCTTGAACGTGTTGCCGAAGTCAATGAACGACTAAATCCTGATCACCGTTCGCTTGCGCGCCAGGTCATCATGGTTGCCGGTACTAACGGCAAGGGCTCCTGCATTGCAATGCTCGAAGCTGTCCTGCTGACGGCGGGTTACAGCGTTGGCAGTTACACATCTCCACACCTGCGTTATTTCAACGAGCGTGTCCGTATCGGGGGCATAGATATAGATGACATGACCCTGTGCCGTTCATTTGCCCGTGTCGAAGCATCCCGCGACGACACCTCGCTGAGTTATTTTGAGTTTGGCACACTTGCCGCGTTTGATATTTTCTCCCGTTACAAGCTTGATATTGCGTTGCTCGAGGTAGGCCTGGGTGGACGTCTGGATGCAGTGAATATTGCGGAACCGGATATTTCCGTGATCACGAGTATCGGTATCGACCACGAGGACTGGCTCGGCCATGATCGTGACACGATCGGTATTGAGAAGGCCGGGATCATGCGCCCAGGCAAGCTGACCGTGTGTGGTGAGCGTGATCTGCCGCAGACGGTACGTGATGTCGCCATCAAAAAAGGTGCCGAATTGCAATGTATCGGTGAAGATTTTGATTATCGGCGAGACGGTGAGCACTGGGACTGGTCCGGTCCCGGTAACGTTGAAATGATGGGCCTGTCTGCACCGGGGCTACAGGGCGAGTGTCAGTATAATAATGCGGCGACGGTGCTGGCTGTGTTCCAGAACCTGGAGATGTTCCCCGTCGACCAGGCTGATATTGATGAAGGTCTTCAAGAGACGCATTGCCGTGGGCGGTTTGAAGTCGATATCGATGATCCCCATCTTATCTATGATGTTGCTCACAACCGCGACAGTGCGGTCGCACTTGCGGGTATACTGGCGACACAGCCGATACAGGGCGAGACACGCATCGTATTTGGTGTCATGTCGGATAAAGACATCGCGGCGATTGTGGCGAAGTTGGCTGCACAGGTAGATGCCTGGTACCTGGCAGCGCCGGCTGTGTCCAGAGCGGCGGAACCCGAAGATGTTGTCAGGGTCTGTATAGATAAGGGTGTTTCGCAGCGGATTATCAGTACCTTTGGTTCGGTACAGGCAGCCCTGGAGCAGGCCAGGAAAGAGGCCGGGGAGTCCGACAGGATCGTGGTATGCGGGTCTTTTTATACCGTAGCCGAAGCAATGTCACAGCAGGTATAATTAAATTTCAGCAAGTCGAGGTAGCGCAGTGGAAGAGACCAATATGAAAGTTCGCATGGTAGGGGCCATTGTGCTCGTGTCTCTGGCGGTTATCTTTATTCCCATGATCCTCGATGGCCGTGAGGTGACGGAACAGTTTGTCACCAGCAGTAATATCCCACCAAAGCCTGATCGTGAATTTGTTTCCAAGGTTATCCCGCTGGTTGCCGAGGCACCAAGGCCCGAGGAGCCTGTTACACCGCCCGTGGTTAATCCGCAGCAGGCAGCCAAGGTCGCCATGGCCAAAGAAGCAACTCCAAAACCTGCGGTGAAAAAGGCCACTACACCCGAGTCTGTTGAGCCGGTTGCTGAAGAACCCCGTACCGGGCTGAGTGGCTGGGCCGTGCAGATTGGCAGTTTTAGCTCGAAAAAGAATGCCTATGCCTTGCGTGACAAATTACGTAAGCAGGGCTTTGCCGCTTTTGTCGAAACGCTATACGAACAGGATAACCCGAGTTTCAGGGTACGGGTTGGACCGGAACTGAAGCGAGAACTTGCAGAGAAACTGCAGAAAAAGGTCGCTGATGTCTATAAAGGCAAGACCTTTATCGTCAAGCACCCGTCATAAATTTCATGGTTCGCGGCATGAGAAATTTTTCATGATCGTGGCTTCATCTCTACCGATGGCTCTGTTACGATCCGTCGCACATATATAGAGCAGGACAGGGCTGCCTGGCTGGACATGGTCTGGGTCGATTACGCAATTATCATTATTGTTTCGCTGTCTGCGTTGATCAGTGTATTGCGCGGCTTTGTTCGTGAGGCGCTATCACTGGCTGCCTGGGTGCTGGCCTTCTGGGTGGCGTTCACTTTTCATCAGAACCTGGCGTCGATCCTGGCAAAATATATCGAAACACCTTCATTACAACTGATTAGCGCATTTGCGCTGCTGTTTGTGGTGACCCTGATTATTGCTGCCCTAATTAACAATCTTGTCGGGCAACTTGTTAAAAAGACCGGGCTGACCGGAACCGATCGTATGCTGGGCATACTGTTTGGTGTAGCACGTGGTGCGGTGATCGTAGCGATCCTTGTTTTGATGGCAGGGCTGACGCAGATCCCCAATGACCCGTGGTGGAAAGAATCTGTTTTTATAGTACATTTTCAGAACATGGCGATTTGGCTGAAATCATTCCTGCCTGACGATATCGCTGCAAACTTCAGTTACGGTGCATGAGGCTGGCTAAATGTGTGGGATTATTGGTGTAGTCGGGCGTAATGCGGTGAACCAGACCATTTATGATGGTCTGACGGTTTTGCAACACCGGGGTCAGGATGCCGCCGGCATCATTACCTGTGATAACGGTCGCTTGCACCTGCGCAAGAGTAATGGCCTGGTTCGCGATGTCTTTCATACACGCCACATGCTTAAGCTGCGCGGCAAGATGGGGATTGGCCATGTTCGTTACCCTACTGCCGGTTGCTCATCGTCAGCCGAAGCTCAGCCCTTCTATGTGAACTCACCGTTTGGTATCAGTCTTGCCCATAACGGTAACCTGACCAATGCTGATGAGCTTAAAAAGGAACTGTTCCGTGAAGATCTTCGCCACATCAATACGGAGTCTGATTCTGAAGTCCTGTTGAATATTTTCGCTCATGAACTGCAGGCACTGGGTAAGCTGCGCATTGATGAGAACGATATCTTTGCCGCAGTGGCACGCGTCCACCAGCGAGTCAGTGGTGGCTATGCCGTGGTGGCGATGATTACCGATTACGGTGTTGTGGCATTCCGTGATCCAAACGGTATCCGCCCACTTGCATTTGGTTGCCGCCAGACGGATAACGGACCTGAATGTGTGGTTGCCTCAGAGAGTGTCGCGATTGATGCGCTGGGCTTCCAGCTGATTCGTGATGTGGAACCGGGTGAGGCGATATTTATTGATCTCAATGGTGAACTGCACACACGCCAATGTGCACGTAACCCACAAATCAACCCGTGTATTTTTGAACACGTCTACTTCGCCCGACCTGACTCGATCATGGACGGCGTATCGGTCTACAAGGCACGCTTGCGGATGGGTGAAAACCTGGCCCAGAAGGTTGCGCGTACCTGGCCGGATCATGACATTGATGTGATTATTCCGATCCCGGACACAAGTCGTACCTCGGCACTGCAGATGGCGAACGAGCTTGGTGTTAAATACCGTGAAGGTTTTATCAAGAACCGCTATATCGGTCGCACCTTTATCATGCCCGGGCAGAAGCAGCGTAAGAAATCGGTGCGTCAGAAGTTGAATGCAATTGACCTGGAGTTTCGTGACAAGAATATCATGCTCGTTGATGATTCGATTGTTCGAGGTACAACCTCGAAGCAGATTATCCAGATGGCCCGTGAGGCCGGTGCTGCGAAGGTGTATTTCGCCTCGGCAGCGCCACCTGTGCGTCACCCGAATGTTTACGGTATCGATATGCCGAGTGCCCAGGAACTTATTGCACATGGCCGCACCGAGGAAGAAGTCGCCGAGGCAATTGGTGCCGATAAACTCGTGTTCCAGGACCTGGCTGATCTGATCGATGCCGTGCAGCGTGGAAATGAATCCATCAAGGATTTCGATACGTCTGTATTCAACGGTGAATACGTGACTGCAGGGGTGACACCGCATTACCTGCAACAGCTAGAATTATTGCGTTCGGATACGGCCAAAGAAACTCATGACGAAGAAGGTGTTTCTATCGATATGCATAACACGGCCTAGCCCGTGCTTGACAGGCAGAGGGCTCGTGCCTAGACTGTCGAGAAATCAGAAAGCGCCGATTTGACTCAGCTTGCGGGCGCTTTATAAATGCAGCTAAAGGGAGGGCAACCTGCTTTAGCGATCGCTGGCGGGTTTTTTTGTGCCTGCCTATTACAAACAGTTACTATGTATCCAGTCAGATGGATGAGGAGGCGGGATGTCAGACAACGAATATGAATTCAGTACACGTGCCGTGCGTGCCGGCCAGGTACGTACAGCTGAAGGTGAACACTCCGAACCAATTTTTACAACGTCGAGTTATGTGTTCGGTAGTGCTGCCGAGGCGGCCGCACGTTTCTCCGGCGATGAACCCGGTAATATCTATTCACGCTTTACCAACCCGACGGTCAGGACGTTTGAACAGCGGCTTGCTGCACTGGAAGGTGGTGAACGTTGCGTCGCGACAGCATCCGGCATGGCTGCGATCCTTGCGACCTGTCTCGGCCTGCTTAAAAGCGGCGATCACATTGTTGCGTCGCAGAGTATTTTTGGTACGACCACGGTTATGTTTACCCAGCACCTGGCGAAATTTGGTGTTGAAACAACGTTCGTGTCTCTGACGGATCTCGATGCCTGGGAAGATGCAATCCAGCACAATACGGTGTTCCTGTTTCTGGAGACACCGTCGAACCCATTGACCGAAGTCGCTGATATCCGGCAACTGGCTACTCTTGCACACAACAACGATTGCCTGCTGGTCGTGGATAACTGCTTCTGTACGCCGGCGCTGCAACTGCCACTTCAACTTGGTGCCGATATTGTGATTCACTCCGCCACCAAGTTCCTTGATGGACAAGGTCGATGCATGGGCGGCGCTGTGGTCGGCAGTGAAAACCTGGTCGGTAAGGATATCTACGGGGTGGTACGTACCTGCGGACCCAGCATGAGCCCGTTTAATGCGTGGACGTTCCTGAAAGGGCTTGAAACGCTCAAGGTGCGGATGAAGGCACATTGCGACAATGCCCAACAGCTTGCCGAGTGGTTACAGGCGCAGGATGCCGTGACGAAGGTTTACTTCCCGGGTCTTGAGTCGCACCCGCAATATGATATCGCCCGTTCCCAGCAAGATGGACCGGGCGCTGTATTGTCGTTCGAATTACAGGGTGGCAAGGATGATGCGTGGAAATTTATTGATGCGACTGAACTGGTTTCAATAACGGCAAACCTGGGTGACACGAAGACGACAATTACGCACCCGGCAACCACCACGCACGGTCGCCTTACTGTTGAGCAACGCGATGAGGCAGGGATCTCCGATGGGCTGATCAGGATTGCGGTCGGGCTTGAAGACATCAATGATCTGAAAGCAGATCTGCAGCGTGGATTCGACCGGCTATAAGTTTAAAAACACCTGCCTGCCGGTAGTGGATAATCTGTTTGTTATGTATTGTGGGACAACGATTTTTTAATTTAAATTAAAAAGGATAAGGGGCTGGATATGATGGAAAACTTTGATCTTACTGCGTTGACGCAAACTTACCTGATCCCATGGGGCATTAATATAGTATTAGCCCTGGTCATATTTATCGTCGGACGCATAGTCGTAAATATTATCGCGAGTATCGTACGTAAGCTGCTTGGTCGTGCGAAGATGGATGATATTTTGATCGATTTCATCAGTTCGATCCTGAGAACAGCATTGTTGTTGTTTGTCATTATTGCAGCACTGGACCAACTGGGTGTCGATACAACGTCGTTGATTGCATTACTCGGTGCGGCTGGCCTGGCGGTTGGTTTGGCATTACAAGGTTCGCTGCAAAATTTTGCATCAGGCGTCATGTTGATCGTGTTCCGTCCATTCAAAGCAGGTGACTTTGTAGAAGCCGGCGGTGTATCCGGAGTAGTCGAGAAGATCAGTATCTTCAGTACGATGATGCGTACAGGGGATAACAGGGAAATAATAATCCCGAATGGCAGTATTTATGGGGGAACAATCACCAATTTCTCCGCACGTGAAACACGCCGTATTGATATGGTGTTCGGGATTGGCTATGACGACGATATAAAGAAGGCACATGAAATTCTTCGCAAGCTGTCAGACAGTGATGACCGTATCCTTAAGGACCCGGAAGTAACGATCGCTGTTGCGGAGCTGGCGGACAGCAGTGTTAATTTTGTTGTGCGGCCATGGGTAAAAAGTGGTGATTACTGGGCGGTGAAGTTTGATTTCACCGAGAAGGTTAAACTGACCTTTGATGAACAGGGTATTTCTATTCCTTACCCACAGATGGATGTCCATACGACAAAATCCTGATAACGAATACCAGCTTGTATCTGAACGGGGAAAGGCATGCCTTTCCCCGTTTTTTTATGATGCCTGACATCTTCCCAAAAAATATGGCATAGAACATGCAATTAACAAAAATATCATCTTAGGATCATGTGAACTTAATAGGCAACAACTAGTCTATGAGTCGTCATAAAAGTTGGAGAGGAAGTTATGGTAGCTGCATTGACGCAGACAATGGCACTTGATCAGTGCGAAGAGGCAACGTTTACTAACAAAAATGGTGCAAGTGAGGCACATTTTTACGGTGTAAATTTACGCTCAAATTTTCAACCAATATATAGCCTGTCGCACAGACGTCCGATTGGCTATGAAGGATTGGTGCGAATCAGGGATACGAATAACCATGCGATTTCGCCATTGGAGGCGTTTAACTCAGTTCAGAGTCGCCCCCATCTGATTGAACTCGATCGACTTAGTCGTTACCTGCATGTGAAAAACTTTGTCAGGCAGAGTGATGAACATAGTTGGTTATTTCTGAATGTTCATCCCGAAGTACTCATGTACGGTAAAGACTATGGTGCATTTTTTGGTGAGTTGCTGTATAGCGCCGGCATCAAGCCGACGGATGTTGTCGTCGAGATTCTCGAAGACTCTATCGAGGATAAAGGCCTATTAAATGAAACTATCGATTATTATCGTGACCTGGGTTGTCTGATCGCAATTGATGATTTTGGTACAGGTAATTCAAACTTTGATCGGGTCTGGCAGATAGCGCCTGATATCGTCAAACTCGATAAATCCATTGTCAGGGATATGAAAGAAAACAGTGTTGTGCGCCGTATGTTGCCAAACCTGGTCTCCCTGATTCATGAGTGCGGCAGCCTTGTGTTAATGGAAGGCGTTGAAGAAGAGGAGCAGGCGCTCATGGCTATCGATTCGGGTGCGGATTTTGTGCAGGGCTTTTACCTGGCAAAACCGGCACCGGAACTTGTTCAAGATGTGACTGCTGATTCACTCGGCAAAGGTGGCCTGAATCTTTCACATCTGTGTTCTGCTTACCAGAGCCGTGTCACACAACGAGACAAAGACACCAGCAAGATCCTCAATACTTATATTGATGCGTTCAGTTCCGTCGCGGATACAATCCGTAATGAGCAGCCAATTGATCCGCGCATCAATGACCTGTTGATACTCTCGGGTGTTGAGCGTTGCTACATGCTCAATAAACGTGGTCACCAGGTCGGGACGAACTTTCTGCCCGCTGAACATGTGGACGTGTTCCCACAACGCTTTGCCGTGCTTGAAGATCAGTGCAATGCATCATGGTTCAGGCGCGCCTATTTCCGGCGTGCAATCAGTGAGCCCGACAAGATCCATGTCAGCCGTCCGTACCTGTCGATGACGGCGGGAATCGTATGCATTACCCTGTCGATTATGGTCAAAGGCCATGATGGTATGGAGATTGTGTTGTGCTGTGACATCGACTGGTCTGATCACTAGTTACCCATCATCTGCATGGTTGCGGTATGATCTGAAGCCATGCAAAACCTTTTCGAAACAGCTGACCAATGCCTGCAGGCAAAAGATCCAGATAACAAATGCGAGCTTACCCGTGCCGGCTATGAGGCCTGGCAGGCGGGCGAGCTCGCGCATGATCCTGATTATGAGCTGTTACCCATCGGTGAGCCGGGCCGACCTGACCGTCCACAGCTGGTAGCACCCCGTGACTTGCGTCCACGCAAACCGGGCAGCGAAGCCGGTCATGCGGCTTTAATTCATTCGATTGCCCATATTGAATTCAATGCGATTAACCTCGCCTGGGATGCGGTGTATCGCTTCCGTGACATGCCGGATGACTATTACGGTGACTGGATACGCGTGGCAAAGGAAGAGGCTTATCATTTCGGCTTACTGCGGGAACATTTACGCAGTATGGGTCATGAGTATGGGGATTTTCCTGCTCACAATGGTCTGTGGGAAATGGCACAAAAAACTGCCTTCGATGGTATGGTCAGGATGGCGCTTGTACCAAGGGTGCTTGAAGCACGTGGTCTGGATGTTACCCCGGGCATGATGAAGCGACTTGAACAACAGGGGGATCACCGTGCTGTTGAAATTCTTGATATTATCCTGCGTGACGAGATTGGGCATGTAGAGGTCGGTACGCGCTGGTTTCGTTATCATTGTGAAAAACGTGGACTGGATCCCGAATTGACCTTTGCAAAACTGCTAAAAGAGTATATGAACGGTGTGTTACGCGGGCCGTTTCATTACGAAGCGCGCAGGCAGGCAGGTTTTACAGACAGCGAGATGAAAATACTGGAGAACCAGTAGACAGGAGTTTGATGTGAACAAGTATTTATTAATTCTAGCTTTGGTGGCGGGATTTGGTTTGACGGCATGTGACAAGCCCGCTCCCGAACAGGCCACAGATCAAGGCACACAGTCCATGCCTGCTGAAGTTGAGGCCAAAGTGGACGATGCGGAAGCCGCGCCAACAGCAGAAGAAATCGCTGCCCTGGCGAAAGAAGACGAGGTCAAAGAGGTTGCCAGGCCAGTCAGCATCATGTTGTTGTACGATGTTGAAGAGCCGGGTGTCGATCCGTATCAGACCCGCATGATTATCACGGATGACTATATACGCCTGGATGAGAAAAACGACACCAATGATTTTGTTCTCGTCGATCGCAAGCAGAGTATTGTCTACAGCGTATCTTCTGATAACGATGCGATCCTTGTCGTCAACAGCACACCTGTTACGGTGAAATCGCCGATGGAACTCAATCTTGATATGAAAAAGACTGTTGCCAAGGAAGCGCCAACGATTGATGGTCATGCCCTGGCGCAATATGTCTTCATCGTGAACAAGGAGGTCTGCCAGGATGCGATGATTGCTGAAGGCTTGTTACCAGAGGCGACAAAGGCATTGTCAGAGTACCGCCATATTCTTTCCGGTCAGCATGCCTCGACCATGAAGCATGCACCTGCCGATACACGCAATGGTTGCGACCTGTCGATGCATATTTTCCAGCCGGATCGTCATCTGAAATTTGGATTGCCGATCAACGAACGTGACCGAAGCGGCTACCAGCGCAACCTGGTCGATTTCGATGATGAATACGAGCCGAACCCGAAGTTATTTGAATTACCAAAAGAGTTCGGTCGGTTTACGATTGACGATCTGAACGCAGGTAAACCGCCAGTTACAGAGTAAATGATTCAAGCTGGCAGCCGCTTGCATCGCAATGCAGTACGCTGCCATGTGAGTTCCAGTCCCCGAGTACAATGCGTTTTGCCGGCTGTTCATTGACGCTCAGCGGGTGAATTGCCGGGCGGTGAGTGTGGCCGTGAATCATCTGCTGCACATTGTACTGCTGCATCATGTCAACAACGGTATCTGTATTGACATCCATGATGGCATCCGGCGCGTCTTTGAGGTGCATGCGACTCATATTGCGGTATTCCCTGGCCTGTTCGATACGATCCTCAAGTGTCTGGCTCAGAAAACGCTGTTTCCAGTCCTCGCTGCGTAACAGCGCACGTGATTCCTGGTGTTTAACATCATCGGTGCACAGGCTGTCCCCGTGCAGCAGCAGTGTTGCTGTGCCATAGAGATCGATCACGCTTGGTTCAGGTAACAGGGTACAACCGGTACGTTCGGTAAATTTCTCAGCAAGCAGGAAATCCCGGTTACCGTGCATGACATAAAGCGGGGTGCCGCTGTCGGAGAGTCGGCGCAGTTCATCAACAAACACCTGCGTACCGGGACGAAAGTCATCGTCGCCCACCCAGGCCTCAAACAGGTCACCGAGGATGTAGAGGGCTTCTGCTGAAGGTGCCTGTTCGCGCATAAACTGCACGAACAGGCTTGTCAGTTCCGGGAGGGCTGCATCGAGGTGCAGATCAGATATGAACAGCGTACTCAACCCGGGACTCCACAGCAGTGATGTAAGACAGGTATGATCTGTTTAGTCTTCTGTTTCAGTTTCAGTTTCAGTTTCTGTTTCTGTTTCTGTTTCGTCGTCTACAACTTCGATTGATTCAATCACGACATCTTCGACGGGCACATCCTGGTGCATACCAGCACTGCTGGTTGAAACACCTTTGATGGCATCGACAACATCCATTCCCTCAACGACTTTACCAAAAACACAGTAACCCCAACCTTGCGGAGTGGGCGAGGTGTGGTTCAGAAAACCATTATCCTTTACGTTAATGAAAAACTGCGCCGTTGCAGAGTCAGGATCATTGGTACGTGCCATGGCGATCGTACCAACGTCATTGGACAGGCCGTTATCAGCCTCGTTCTTGATCGTGTCACGGGTTTCCTTCTGCTTCATGCCCGGTTCCATACCGCCACCCTGGATCATAAAGCCATTAATAACACGATGGAAAATAGTGCCATTGTAAAAACCATCCGTGACGTATTGCATGAAGTTCTCGACCGTGGCCGGTGCCTTCTCGGCATCCAGTTCCAGTGTGATGGTGCCGTGGTTTGTGTTCATCTTTATCATGGGGAATACCTTAATTGTGAAATTCAAAAATTATTCAACACTGACCTTGTTGATAATAATGATCGGTGTCGGAACATCTGTTCTGAAACGGCCGCCGGAACCTGTGCGGCTCTTGCGGATCCGGTCAACGGTCTGCATGCCTTCAACAACCTTGCCAAACACGGCATAGCCAAAGCCACGTGGTGACGGGTTCTTGTAATCCAGGTTTGGATTGTCTTTGACGTTAATAAAAAACTGCGCGGTCGCAGAGTGAATGACACCGGTGCGTGCCATTGCAATTGTGCCACGGAGATTTTTCAGGCCGTTAGGGGCTTCATTTCGAATCGCGGGACGAGTTTGTTTTTTGTTAAATTTCTCGTCATAACCGCCGCCCTGGATCATGAAATTACCGATGACACGGTGGAAGATCGTACCTTCATAAAAACCGCTCTCGGCATAATCGAGAAAGTTTTTCACCGTTATCGGTGCCTTTTCACGATCCAGTTCGAGCACGATATCACCCACATTGGTTTGCATGCGTACCTGAACGGTATCTGCAGCCAGAAGCGGGCGCGCTGTGATAAGCAGAAGGGAAACAGTTAAAATTCTAATTAGTCGTGACATAAGTTTGCTACTTTTGCTGTAAGAATCGATAAAAACACATATTATAGCCTTTATTGAATGGATGAAAGACCGTGCTCCAAGCGGTTTTTTGTCGTACGGGTCGCTTTGGGCTACCATGCTGCGCCAAATATCGATGAAAAATGATCATCCTGCAGGATGATTGCTGCTGGAGACTAACAAGCTGTGCTGGAAATCTATAACACCCTGACACGCGAGAAAGCGCCGTTTCAACCCATTGACCCGGAAAATATCCGTCTCTACGTCTGTGGCATGACGGTCTATGACCTGTGTCACCTTGGGCATGCCCGTGTGCTGGTTGTGTTTGATGTTGTGAATCGTTACCTGCGCCATGTCTACGGTGATGACAAGGTGACCTATGTCCGCAACATTACCGATATCGATGACAAGATCATTGCCAGAGCCAATGAAAATGGTGAAGCCTTTGATACCCTTACAGGTCGCTTTATTGACGAGATGAATACCGATGCTGATGCACTTGGTGTTGCCCGTCCGGATCAGGAGCCACGCGCGACCGGTCACATGCAGCAGATCATCAACATGATCAGCACGCTGGTTGAAAACGGTTCCGCCTATGCAGCCGATAATGGTGATGTGTTCTACAGCGTCAGCAGTTTTAAATCCTACGGTGCGCTGTCGGGTAAACATCTTGATGAATTGCAATCTGGAGCGCGTGTCGAGGTCGACAGCCACAAGCGTGATCCACTCGATTTTGTACTATGGAAGGCCGCGAAACCGGATGAGCCAAGCTGGGAGTCACCATGGGGGAATGGCCGTCCGGGTTGGCATATAGAATGTTCCGCGATGTCGACGCATTGTCTTGGCCACCACTTTGATATTCATGGTGGGGGGATGGACCTGCAGTTCCCGCATCACGAGAATGAAATTGCCCAGTCTGAAGCCGCGACGGGAGAAAAATTCGTCAACGTCTGGATGCACAACGGCTTTGTACGTATTGACGATGAAAAGATGTCCAAGTCACTGGGTAATTTTTTCACCGTACGTGAAATTCTCGCACGTTATGCACCCGAAGTGGTGCGCTACTTTGTGCTCAGCAGTCATTACCGCAGCCCATTGAACTACTCTGATGTCCACCTGGACCAGGCACGTGCATCTTTGGAAGGCTTTTATACTGCGTTGAGGGATCTTGAGCCTGATCTGGATGCTGATGGCGGAGAGTACGAAACGCGTTTTACCTCGGTGATGGATGATGATTTTAATACGGCTGAAGCCTTGGCAGTTCTTTCAGATTTGCGCCATGCGATTAACAAGGAAAAGAATGCCGGGGCAACGGACAGGGCCAACCAGCTTGCCGGTGTCATGCTGCGTCTTGGCGGGTTACTTGGCCTGGTACAGGATGATCCTGAGGCATGGTTGACGACCGGAGGCAGTGCTGAGGATGATGCTATTGACGCGGCAGAGGTTGATGCAATGATCGATGCACGCGATGCTGCCCGCGCAGCAAAAGACTGGGCCGAGGCCGATCGCCTGCGTGATGCGCTGACTGAAATGGGTGTTATTCTCGAGGATGGTTCCGGTACAACGCGCTGGAGAAGAAGCTGATTCACAGGTGTATTTTGCAACTGTGGAATTTTTCACCAATTTTTGCTGTCATACTGACTTAACGCCAATAAATTAATCACAGGGTGGTGTCATGCGAGTATTTATTTCTATCTGTTTGACAGTTTTTATGACGACGTCAGTGTGGGCTGCGGAATCGAACCGGGCAGTCAAAGAAGATAAAAAACAGATTAATGAGTGGAATGTTTTTGCCAACGATCTGTATGCTCTGCATAAACAGCAGCTTTCCCAGCATGATGTGAAAGAGACCGTAAAAAATGGTGGCTACCGGGGCAACAATGATTTCTACAAGGAAATCACGTATACCGATGTACAAACCGGACGCGTCCTGAGCCGAATCCAGTGGGAAACAGAAAATCCCGAAAATATTCATGTCATCGAGGTCTTTCAGTACGATAATAACGGGCGTGTGAAGTGTGACTACACAGCGGCGTTTTTGCCGGGTTTCCGTAATGCACCAGTGCAGACCCTGGTGGCCTTACACAGCTACAATGACGGGCTACATGCATTTCGTTCATTTGATGCGAGTGGTGACGCTGTATTTGAGCGTTGTAACGGGGCTTACAAGGGAAAGGAGATCGATCTCGATTTCGAGGATTATCAGATCGAAGATTTACGTCTCAACCCGAATGGTATTATGAAGAGCCCTGAATACCAGGCCTGTTTTGGCAAGATTGATTTAACCGCCGCAGAATTCTTACCACCACGCCAACGGTAAGAGTCTAACTAAGCGCCGCTCTGTTCGGCGGCATCGACGGTATTTTCCAGCAGGGTGGCAACGGTCATCGGACCCACGCCACCCGGTACTGGTGTGATCCAGTCGGCACGTTCCGCAGCACTGTCAAATTCTACGTCACCGACCAGGCGCCCATCCTCAAGGCGATTTATGCCTACATCGATCACGATGGCACCCCGCTTTATCCATTCGCCTTTCACGAAACCCGGAATTCCGACACCTGCAACAACGAGATCTGCCGCGGCAACCTTGTCAGCCAGGTCTTTGGTCTTGCTATGACAAACTGTGACTGTGCAACGTGCCATGAGAAGTTCGAGTGCCATGGGTCTGCCAACAATGTTTGAGGCACCGATGACGACAGCATCAAGCCCTGCCAGTTCTACACCGGTGGATTCGAGCAGGGTCATAACGCCGCGTGGCGTACAGGGACGTAGCAGCGGACGGCGCTGGGCAAGGCGACCAAAATTATAGGGGTGGAAGCCATCAACATCTTTACCAGGCGCGATTCGCTCGATGACCGTATCAGCATTGATTTGATCGGGGAGGGGCAGCTGCACGAGAATACCGTCGACGGTTGGATCATCATTTAGCTGGTCGATCAGGTTCAGCAGTTCAGCTTCGCTGGTTTCAGCAGGCAGGTCGTGAGAATGGGACAGTATCCCGGTTTCTTCACAGCGCTTACGTTTACTGCCGACGTACACCTTTGAAGCAGGATCACTGCCAACCAGGATAACAGCAAGCCCTGGCGCACGTTTTCCAGCAGCGAGTCTGGTGTCTATACGAGACCGGATCTTGCCGATGAGTTGGTCTGCGATCGTTTTCCCGTCAATGCGTTGAGCGCCCATTAATGTCTGCCTGTATCTGCTAGGATGAATAAGGCTCGCGATTATACCGGAATTTTTTAAGTATTTAATCGTTACTGCATTGACGTCTTCATGGGGGGCGCGTATTATCGCGACCCTGCAAATTTGAGTACATGGTTTGCAGTAACATATCGGGGTATAGCGCAGTCTGGTAGCGCGCCTGCTTTGGGAGCAGGATGTCGGGAGTTCGAATCTCTCTACCCCGACCAAATTTAGCGGTGAATTTGCGGTATGAAATACCGCTAATTCGACGCTTAGGTTAGATGTAGATAGATGAGAACTCTCGACGAAAGTCAAAAGGCGAGTTCGCACCAAGAACCCTTGCGGGTTTCATTAGGTGTACCTACGCTTCGCTCCGGCAACCAGCGCCGTAGTGGTGCTTATCTTTCTACCCCGACCAGATTTGTAGCAGGTTCCCGATTATTACTGGTTTTCCTGCTTTTAGTAGCACCTGGCGTGCACCACGGCATATAATTTCGACATAATGCGCCCGTAGCTCATTTGGATAGAGCATCGGCCTTCTAAGCCGAGGGTAGCAGGTTCGAATCCTGCCGGGCGTGCCATTTATTTTTGAGTCTGGCATTTTGCCAGGCGGGATGAGAACCTGCTTAAAAGGCCGGTTCGACAAATTGGCAGGGCCAATTTGGACGGGTTTATGTCAATCCTGCCGGGCGTGCCATTTTTAGTGTTTTATGGTGAGCGTAGCTCAGTTGGTAGAGCCCCGGATTGTGATTCCGGTTGTCGTGGGTTCGAGCCCCATCGTTCACCCCATATTCGCGGGATTGATACTCCTCAATGAGTGTGTTTCAATGCCGCAGCGTTTTTGAGGTAACTCATTAATGGGACGTTAGCTCAGTTGGTAGAGCAGCGGACTCTTAATCCGCGGGTCGTAGGTTCGATCCCTACACGTCCCACCATATTTGAAGGGTTGCGACATTGTCGCAGCCCTTTCTTGTATCTGGACACCCTGATTTCCGGATGCAGGCCCATCATGACTTACACGCTCCCCTTAGAGCCTGTATAATGGCGGGCTTGGTTGCAGGCTACCTTCCTTAAGATTGTGAAGGGCCTCGTAACATATTGAAAAAATTAGCGAAAGTGGCGGAATTGGTAGACGCGCTGGATTTAGGTTCCTGTGCCGCAAGGCGTGAGAGTTCGAGTCTCTCCTTTCGCACCATTTTCTTTGAACTTGATTTTTCTCTGTTTCGACCGAAAACACGGTCTTTCAGGGCGTAAAAAACTACCCGGTATGGCCGGTTTTGAGGATGTGAAACATGCAGATTTCTGTTGAAAAGCGTGATGGTCTGGAACGTTGTATGACAGTCGAACTCCCTGCGGAGGGATTTGAAGAGGCAGTGGAAAAGCGCCTCAAGCAACTGGCTCGCACAGTGAAAATGGATGGTTTCCGCAAGGGTAAGGTGCCCATGCGCATCGTCATGACCCGCTTTGGTGGCCAGGCCCGTAAGGAAGCGCTTGATGAGTCAGTCCAGTCCAGTCTCTACCAGGCGATGCACCAGGAAAAACTGCGCCCGGCCGGTGCCCCAAGCGTTGAGTTCCTGCCAATGGAAGAAGGCAAGGGCCCTACTTACACCGCGACCTTCGAAGTCATGCCGGAAATCGAAGCCTCTGATATGGCGGGTGTCGAGATTGAAAAACCGGTTGCTGAAATTACCGATGTCGATATCGATGCGACGATCGACCGTATTCGTGGTCAGCGCCAGGATTGGAAGGATGTCAAACGCAAGTCCAAGGATGATGACCGCGTCACAATCGATTTTGTCGGAAAACTGGATGATGTAGCGTTTGAAGGTGGTACAGGTAATGATGTCGAAGTTGTACTCGGTGCCGGACAGTTCATTGCAGATTTCGAGAAGGGGCTCAAAGGGGCTAAGGCAGGTGACGAAACCACCATCGATGCTACATTCCCTGATGACTACGGCAATGCTGACCTTGCCGGCAAGACGGTACAGTTTGAAACCACTATCAAGTCAGTTTCAGAGCCTGTTTTGCCAGAAGTGGATGAAGCCTTTGTGAAGGAGCTAGGTGTTGAAGGTGGCACGGTTGAAGCATTCCGCGACCAGGTGAAAGAAAATATGACCCGTGAGCTGAACCAGGTTCTGCGTGAGGCCATCAAGAAAAATGTCATGGATGCTGTGATTGAGCAGAACAAAACTGATATGCCAAATGTTATGGTCGATGAAGAATGCAAACGTCTTGCCGACCAGATGTCACAGATGATGGCGCAGCAGGGTGTTCCAATGCCGAAAGACACCCCGATGAATCCTGATATTTACCGTGATGAAGCAGAACGCCGTGTTTCACTTGGCCTGATCATGTCTGAGCTGGTCAGAAAGAATAACCTTGCGGCAACCCCGGACAAGATCAGGGCAATGGTTGAAGAGATTGCTGAGCCGTACGAGCAACCTGAAGAGATTATTAATTACTACTACTCAGACAAGAACCGCTTGAGTGAGGTTGAGGCCGTTGTCCTCGAACAAAGCGTGGTAGACTGGGTCCTGGAACAGGCTAACTGTGTTGAAAAACAACAAAGTTTTGATGAGTTAATGGCATCCCGACAGGGTTAATTAATAGCTAAAGGAACCATACTAATGACCGATAGGTACAGTAACAGTGAATTGACCGGTGACATATACAACAGTGGCCTTGTGCCTATGGTTGTTGAGCAGTCTTCACGTGGTGAACGCGCCTATGATATTTATTCGCGCCTGCTCAAGGAACGTGTCATTTTCATGGTTGGCCAGGTTGAAGACCACATGGCTAACCTGATTGTCGCCCAGTTATTGTTCCTGGAGTCGGAAAACCCGGACAAGGATATCCACCTGTATATTAATTCACCGGGCGGCTCGGTGAGTGCCGGGTTGGCGATTTACGACACCATGCAGTTTATCAAGCCGGATGTGAGTACGCTGTGTATTGGTATGGCTGCAAGTATGGGTGCCTTGTTATTGACGGGTGGTGCAGAAGGTAAACGTTTCTGCCTGCCGCATTCGCGAATGATGATTCACCAGCCACTCGGTGGTGTACAGGGCCAGGCCGCGGATATTGAGATTCATGCCAAGGAAATGTTGCTGGTACGTGACCGTCTGAATGACATCATGGTTAACCATACCGGGCAGGACCTGGAGACAATCCGCAAGGATACTGACCGCGATAACTTCATGAGCGGTGCAGATGCGGTGGAATATGGCCTGATTGACAAGGTGTTGTCAGAGCGTAGCCAGGCAGAGACCGATTAAGAGGTCTGGTCGGGCAAGAAAAAACGGCTAGACTGTAGGTATTCGCTACATAATAAACAGTATGACCCTGTTAATTGTGTGGTAATTTAAAGTGGGATGTGATCACTTGCATATTCACTTAAATCCCTGCAAGGTCAGTATATTGAACCTTACGGGAAAAGAGACTGAATGAGGAACGACTATGAGCGATGACCATAATAACGGTGATGACAGCGAAAAGCTGTTGTACTGCTCATTCTGTGGCAAAAGCCAGCATGAAGTTCGCAAACTGATTGCCGGTCCATCTGTTTTTGTCTGTGATGAATGTGTCGAGCTGTGTAACGACATAATTCGCGAAGAAGTGCAGGAAAAGTCGTCAGTTGCGACTGGCAGCAAGCTGCCCACCCCACGCGAAATTGACCAGATTCTTGATGAATACGTGATTGGCCAGTCGAAGGCCAAGAAGGTGTTGTCTGTTGCGGTCTACAACCATTACAAGCGACTCGAAGTTGAAGACACCAGCAAATCAGGTGATGTCGAGCTGTCCAAGAGTAATATCCTGCTGATCGGCCCGACCGGTAGCGGTAAGACCCTGCTCGCCGAAACGCTTGCACGTCTATTGAATGTACCATTCACGATTGCCGATGCGACAACGCTCACCGAAGCCGGTTACGTGGGTGAAGATGTCGAGAACATCATCCAGAAGCTGCTGCAAAAGTGTGACTATGATGTCGACAAGGCACAGACTGGTATTGTGTACATTGATGAAATTGACAAGATTTCACGCAAGTCCGACAACCCGTCTATCACTCGTGATGTCTCCGGGGAAGGTGTACAGCAAGCACTGCTGAAACTGATTGAAGGTACGGTTGCATCGGTACCGCCACAGGGTGGCCGCAAGCACCCACAACAGGAATTCCTGCAGGTTAATACCGGTAACATCCTCTTTATATGTGGTGGTGCATTTGCCGGTCTCGACAAGATTATCCGTGATCGCTCTGAGAAGGGTGGTATCGGTTTCGCGGCTGACGTGAAGAGTAAGGACGAAACCAAGAACGTCGGTGAAGTTCTGCATGACGTCGAGCCGGAAGATATGATCAAGTACGGTCTGATCCCGGAATTCGTTGGTCGTCTGCCGGTTGTGGCGACTCTCGAAGAACTTGATGAGGATGCCCTGATCAAGATCCTGACTGAACCAAAGAATGCGATTACGAAGCAGTACCAGCGTCTATTCCAGATGGAAAACTGCGAACTGGAATTCCGTGAAGATGCTCTGTCTGCTGTTGCGCAGAAGGCCATGGAGCGCAAGACTGGTGCACGTGGCTTGCGTTCTATTCTTGAGCATGCCCTGCTGGATACGATGTATGACCTGCCGTCACTGGAGGATATCCAGAAGGTGGTCGTTGATGAGAATGTCATCAAGGGCGACTCTGAACCGCTTATGATTTATGAGCAGTCAGAGCAGGCAGCCGCTTCTGACTAAAACCAAAAGCCCCGCCGTTAGCGGGGCTTTTTACTTTTCTGCACAGTACTTGCTGTCAGTGAATATTCCCTGAGTACGGTACTTGATTAATCGCCGATACGGCCCAATGTAAGTGCTAGCAATACTGCACGACAACGAAGGGCAGATGCCCTGGAGACTCCATCATGGAGAATGAAAATACCCCCTCTACTGTTATCGACGAACAGATCAGTGTGATCCCGGTATTACCCCTGCGTGACGTAGTGGTTTACCCGCACATGGTGATCCCGCTGTTTGTCGGACGAGATAAATCTATCAAGGCGCTTGAGACCGCGATGGAAGCGGACAAGCAGATCATGCTGGTTGCACAGAAAAGTGCCGCCCAGGACGAGCCGGAACCGGAAGATATGTACCGCATTGGTACAATTTCTTCGATCCTGCAGTTACTGAAACTGCCTGACGGCACCGTCAAGGTACTGGTTGAAGGTGGTGAACGAGCCCGCCTGTTGAATTTCCTCGGTACGGATGATTATTTCAAGGCACAGGTTTCACCAATGAAATCTGCCGAACTGCCTGAGCGTGAGGCAGAAGTGCTGGTGCGTTCAGTCATGAACCAGTTTGATCAGTATGTAAAACTGAACAAGAAGGTCCCACCTGAAATCCTGTCGTCGTTATCCGGTATCGAAGACCCTGCACGACTGGCTGATACGGTCGCTGCACACATGTCGCTGAAGATTGACGAGAAGCAGGCCGTACTCGAGATCGTCGATATCCGTGAACGACTCGAACAGCTGATGGCGATCATGGAATCAGAGATCGATATCCTGCAGGTTGAAAAACGTATTCGTGGTCGCGTTAAACGCCAGATGGAAAAGAGTCAGCGCGAGTACTACCTGAATGAACAGATGAAGGCCATTCAGAAAGAGCTCGGTGATATGGAAGATGCACCGAACGAGAATGAAGAGCTGCAACAGAAGATTGACAAGGCCGGCATGTCGAAAGAGGCCAAGACCAAGGCCGAGTCGGAGTTGAAGAAGTTGCAGATGATGTCGCCGATGTCTGCAGAGGCAACCGTCGTACGTAACTATATTGAAGCGCTGACCGGTGTGCCATGGAAGAAGAAGAGCAAGGTCAAAAATGACCTCGCTGCGGCAGATCTGGTTTTGAATGAAGACCATTACGGTCTGGAAAAGGTCAAGGAGCGTATCCTTGAATACCTCGCTGTGCAGCAGCGTGCGAAGAAGCTGAAAGGCCCGATCCTGTGCCTGGTTGGACCACCGGGTGTTGGTAAGACATCACTGGGTCAGTCCATTGCACGTGCGACCGGTCGCAAGTTTACACGCATGGCTCTCGGTGGCGTGCGTGACGAAGCAGAGATACGTGGCCATCGCCGTACCTATATTGGTTCGATGCCCGGCAAGATTGTACAAAAATTGAGCAAGGCCGGTACGCGTAACCCGCTGTTCCTGCTCGATGAACTCGACAAGATGTCGCAGGACTTCCGGGGTGATCCTGCATCAGCCCTGCTTGAGGTGCTTGATCCTGAGCAGAATCATGCATTCAATGATCACTATCTTGAAGTTGACTATGACCTGTCAGATGTTATGTTTGTCGCAACTGCAAACAGCCTGAACATTCCGGCACCACTGCTGGATCGTATGGAAGTCATTCGTCTGTCGGGTTATACCGAGGACGAAAAGCTGAATATTGCGAAGCGCTATTTGTTGCCGAAGCAGATCAAGAATAATGGCCTGAAAGAAGAGGAGATCCACGTTTCTGATACGGCCATTACCGATATTGTGCGTTACTACACACGTGAAGCAGGTGTACGTAGCCTTGAGCGTGAAATCTCAAAGATTTGTCGCAAGGTGGTCAAGGACATCCTCCTTAAGCCACGAGATAAGCAGGTCAAGGTGACCGCGCGTAATCTTGAGAAATACCTCGGCGTACAACGCTTCCGTTATGGTGAAGCAGAGAGCGCTGACCAGGTTGGACAGGTGACCGGCCTGGCATGGACTGAAGTCGGTGGTGATCTGCTTACAATTGAAGCTGCTGCGATTGCGGGTAAGGGTAAGCCGTTATATACCGGCCAGCTTGGTGACGTGATGCAGGAATCGATTCATGCCGCCATGACTGTGGTACGAACGCGTGCTGAAGCCCTGGGTATTGATCCGGAGTTCTATCAGAAATTTGATTTCCATATTCATGTGCCGGATGGCGCGACACCGAAGGATGGCCCAAGTGCGGGTGCTGCCATGTGTACTTCACTGGTTTCGGCACTGTCTGGTATCCCTGTGCGGGCTGATGTGGCGATGACAGGTGAAATCACCTTGCGTGGTGAAGTTCTGCCGATTGGTGGTTTGAAAGAAAAACTGCTCGCGGCTCACCGTGGTGGAATCAAGACCGTACTCATTCCTCATGAGAATGAACGTGATCTTGCTGATATACCAAAAACGGTGATACAGAACCTGGAGATCAAACCGGTGCGCTGGATTGATGAGGTACTCGAGGTAGCACTGACACAGATGCCGGAGCCTGCCGAGAAGGATGTGGCAGCCAGTTCTGGTACAAAATCGAAGTCTGGTTCGGGCAAGGGTAAACCGGTCCATCACCACTGAGATTCCAGGTCATCAAAAAATATAAAGCCGGTAGAATTTCCTACCGGCTTTTTTTTATTTGGGGCATGAACTTCGAGACATTCTCAAGCATGCAGGCTAACTATTTGATGTCAATTAGGCGATCAAATAGTTACGTCAACGTGCGTGGATCACAGATCAATAAAACGTTTTAATGCCACAATATCATTTCTTGACAGCCCTCTTGGGCATGTGGGATAAGGGATGTGATTCGCGTTTCCGGCCAATTACAAGATACAAAATTCTGGCCAATGCAGTTATCTCTCGTCTCGACTAATACAACAGGTACTATCACAACAACATTTAATAGCGGGGAGTTATTGTAATGAATAAAGCTGAACTGATTGATGCAGTTGCAGAATCTGCCGACCTTTCCAAAGCATCAGCAACACGGGCACTGGATGCAGCTCTGGATGCTATTTCGAATGCCCTAAAAAACGATGATCAAGTGACCCTGGTAGGGTTTGGTACCTTCTCTGTACGTGCCCGTGCAGCACGCACAGGACGCAATCCCAGAACTGGTGAAGCCATCCAAATTGCAGCTTCAAATGTTCCTGGATTTAAGGCTGGTAAAGCGCTTAAAGATGCCGTAAACTAGCGCGCCTCTGAACAAGGGTCAGGCAGGAAATGATGTAAATCCCTGCCCCTTGGGTGCTTAGCTCAGCTGGGAGAGCGTCGCCCTTACAAGGCGAATGTCGGGGGTTCGATCCCCTCAGCACCCACCAAGCGCTGGAGCGGTAGTTCAGCTGGTTAGAATACCGGCCTGTCACGCCGGGGGTCGCGGGTTCGAATCCCGTCCGCTCCGCCACTACGGCAAAGGGCGTACCTGTAAAAAGGTACGCCCTTTCTTTTTTTACCTGCCTTTGTCTTTCCTGCCGCCGTAATTCATAATAGGCGTTTCTGATAATAATTATAGAGTAATAAACCCATGATGCAGGCCATTCGTGACGGCGCCCAGGGAATCATCGCCTGGATTATTGTGCTCCTGTTGATCGTTGTATTTGCCATGTTCGGTGTCCAGGGATACGTTGGTACATCATCCAATGCAGATGTTGCAGAAGTAAACGGCGTCTCCATCAGCGAGCGTGACTTCGACCTCCAGTATCGGAACTACCGTCAGCAGCAACGCCAGCAATTGATGGAAATTCTCGGCAATGATGTCAACAATCCACTGTTCAAACAGTTGTTCAATGAAGACGTGATGCGCAAGCGCGTACTCGATGGGATGATCCAGAGACGTCTGCTGACACTGGCTGCTATCAAGGCCGGGTTTAATGTTGGTGAAGAACAACTGAACATGACTATCCGCCAGGTTCCCGTGTTCCAGAAAGAGGGTAAATTCAACCCGGATGTCTATAAACAGGCACTGCGTTTCCAGGGCATGACGACCAGTAGTTTCAAATCGCGCCTGCAGCAGGATGAAATTACCGCGCAGTTTACAAATGGTGTGAGCGAAACAGTCTTTGTGACACCACAACAGGTTGAAAACTGGTTCAAGCTACAGGACCAGCAGCGCACATTCAGCTATGCGACGCTGAAGGCAGAAGACTATCGTCACCGGGCATCGATTAACGACGACATGATCAAGGCCTATTATGATCAGAACATTGGCCAGTTTATGACAGATGAAAAGGTCACGCTCGATTATGTTGAACTATCGCCGGCAGACATCTCGAAACAGCTGGTTGCTAATGAGCAGGCGCTGAAAAATTTCTACGAAGATCGTATTGCTGACTATGCAGTTGTTGATACGAGCAAACAGCAGGCGGCTTTAAATGATGCGCGTAAGCGTATTCAGGCGGGTGAAGATTTTGCCAAACTGGCGAAGGAACTTTCACAGGACACCGGTTCAGCCAACCTCGGTGGTGAAATTGGCTTGATCGGCCGAACCGATATGGAAGCAGCCTTTGCAGATGCTGCATTCGCGCTGAAGAAAGGTGAGGTGAGTAAGCCGGTACAGAGTTCTTTTGGTATGCACATTATCAAGGTCAACGCGATACAGGGTGAGCAACGCAATGTCAGTCACATCCTGTTGAATGTCGATACCAAGAAATTACGTACACGGAGCTTTGAAGACGTTCGTACTGATGTGGAGAAGGACTACCAGGAATCAGCCGTCGACAAGGAATTTACCGAAAAGTACCAGTTGCTGAATAACATCAGTTACGAGCAGCCGGATACCCTGGAGCCGGTTGCAGCTGAACTGAACCTGACTATCCAGACCGTGGGACCAATTACCCGTCAGGGTGGCAAGGGTCTCACAAAGATCCCGGCCATTGTTTCTGCCGCGTTCAGTGCTGACGTACTGGCGGGGAATAATAGCGAGCCCATTGAACTGGATAATAACCGTGTCGTGGTTATTCGCGTCAAGGAGCATAAGCCCGCTGCGCCCAAACCATTGACTGAAGTCAATGACACGATCATTGAGCGACTGCTGGCACAGGAAAGCCAGAAGTTGATCAAGGACAAGGGCAAACAACTCATCGAACAACTCAATACTTCTGCCGACCTGGCGAAGCTGGCCGAACAGGAAAAAGCCAAGTATGAAGCTGATACCACGGTAAAGCGTACCGAGAAGAAGCTGCCGCGTGAGGTTGTGACGGCAGTATTCGGGATGCCGCAGCCGTCACAGGACAAACCTGTCTACACGGGTATCGAACTTGCCAGTGGCGATTACATGCTGGTGTCGTTGACCAGTGTTACAAGTGGTGACCTGACGGCTGCAACAGATGAACAGCGCCTTGCTGCAAAACGCTCATTACAGACTCACCTGGCACAACGTGAAGTGACTGCCTTGCAGGCAGATTTGCGCCAGACGGCCGATATCGTCCTTTACAACCAGGACAAGGATGAGACAGCTGTTACACAATAACGAATAAGAAACAGGTAGGGGGAGTTGTCAGGATGAAATTGCATTGGCAGATCATGATTGCGCTTGTCCTTGCCGTGGTATTCGGCCTTATAACCTCGAGCGGTGGCGAAGCAGCGCTGCTGGGCTTCTCCCTGTATCCTGTCTACAAGTTTGTCGGCACGCTGTTTCTCAATGCCCTGAAAATGATCATCGTGCCGCTGGTGGTTTCATCCATCATCGTCGGTATCGCCGGTATTGGATCATCAGGTGGCTTCAGACGCCTGGGCAGCCGGACACTGCTCTATTATGTTGCGACGAGTTTTCTGTCAATCACGATAGGTTTGCTTGTTGTCAATGCAATTGAACCGGGAATTGTTGGCGGTGAGCCAGTCAAGGAGCAGATTAACCTGAAGGCAGATGTCTCTGACATCACGGCGAAGGTCGAAGGACGTGGTGCCAGTGATGTTGTCGAGGTCTTTATCCGTATGGTGCCACCGAATATTGTGGCCGCCGCAGCGGATGGACAGATGCTGGGTCTGATCTTTTTCAGCCTGTTGTTTGGTTTCTTTATATCCCGCATCGGCGAGCCATACGCTGAAAGCCAGTATAACTTCTGGCAGGGCATGTACGAAGTCATGCTCAAGATCACTTTGTTAATCATGAAGTTTGCACCGCTGGGTGTATTCGGCCTGGTCGCAGCCGTGGTTGCAGATACCGGGGCCAGCCAGTTTGGTTCGCTCATGGCAACACTTGGCCTGTTCTTTATCAGTGTCGTTCTTGCTTTGGCCCTGCACGCGTTTGTTGTTATGCCTCTCGTGTTGCGTTATGTCGCCGGTGTGAATCCACTGCGGCACTACCGTGCCATGGCGCCGGCGCTACTGACGGCATTCTCAACAGCCTCATCGTCGGCGACACTGCCGCTGACGATAGAGTGCGTGGAAAAGAATGCCGGTGTATCCAACCGAACCAGTAGTTTCGTATTGCCGCTCGGTTCAACAGTGAACATGGACGGTACGGCCCTGTATGAATGTGTTGCGGCCATGTTTATTGCACAGGCCTATGGCCTGGACCTGAGCCTTACCCAGCAGTTTGTTATCGTATTGCTGGCCTTGTTGACCTCGATCGGTGTCGCAGGTGTGCCAGCGGCGAGCCTCGTGGCGATCACGATCATACTTAGTTATATCGGGCTGCCAGCCGAGGGCATTGCCCTGATCTTTGTTGTCGATCGGATCCTGGATATGTGCCGTACCGCGGTGAATGTGTTCAGTGACTCGTGCGGTGCCGTGACAATTGGCAAGCTCGAGGGTGAAGAGGGGATATTAAAAGATTGATGAACGATGATTGCAGAATGATGAGGGATAGATTCATCAATCAGCAATCATCATTTTGCGATCCTGATTAACCTTCTTCTTTCGGTGCCGCAAAGTCCATACCGACAATGTTGTAACCGGCATCCACATAGCTGATTTCACCCGTAACACCCGAGGCGAGGTCAGAGCACAGGAATGCACCGACGTTACCGACTTCGTCAATCGTGACATTACGGCGTAGCGGGGCAGTGTCTGCAAAACGATCCAGCATGCTGCGGAAACCACTGATGCCGGAAGCGGCAAGAGTGCGTATCGGGCCTGCTGAGATGGCATTGACGCGAATACCGTCCGGGCCAAGGTCCTGTGCCATGTACCGCACATTCGCCTCAAGGCTGGCCTTGGCCAGACCCATAACGTTGTAGTTCGGGACAGCGCGTTCAGCACCGAGATAACTCAGGGTCAGCAGGGCGGCGTCACGACCTTCCATCATGTTGCGCCCCGCCTTGGCAAGCGCGGCAAAACTGTAGGAGCTGATTTCGTGTGCGGTGTTAAAACCGGAGCGGGTCACCGCATCGAGGTAGCCGCCTTCAAGTTCACTTTTCGGGGCAAAGGCAACCGAGTGGACAATGATATCAAGGTGATCCCAGTAATTATCCAGCTCCTCAAAGACCTTTTCGATCTGTTCATCACTGGAGACATCACACGGCAGGCAGATGTCAGAATCAAGTTCCGTGGCCATCTTTTCGACCCGGCCCTGCAGTTTTTCTGTCTGGTACGTAAAGGCGAGCTCAGCCCCCTGGCGATGCATGGCCTTGGCGATTCCCCAGGCGATTGAACGGTTGCTGGCGCAGCCAACGATGAGGGCGCGTTTACCTTCTAAAAATGCCATATCTTTACCTTTCTTCAGTCTTTACGAGCGTGTAGCATAACGGAACGATACAGTAACCAATATTGTCCATAAGGTGAAGCAGAACATGCCAAAACCAAGGGTGATGGTATGGCAATTTCGGGATACTGGCTACAAAACGGAATAATAAAAAAGCATGCGTTTGCGATCAGTTTTTTTCATAGCGGTATTTATGCTCACGGGCTGTGGTGAGGGGAACTGGAACAATCCCCACCCGGCGTCAGAGCAGTTGAGCAATATTCTCTACAGTTCGTTTGATGAACGGCCAAAGCACCTCGATCCGGCTGTTTCCTACAGTTCGACCGAGTACCAGTTTATTGCCCAGATTTAT
>Ga0316207_10000921_pt1 | contig 40802 bp, 35 predicted proteins | sample 6weekpyrite_MG_FD_204943 | JGI IMG/M metagenome (GOLD analysis project Ga0316207, IMG submission 204943) | Microbial mat bacterial communities from mineral coupon in-situ incubated in ocean water Damariscotta River, Maine, United States -... | ecosystem: Environmental > Aquatic > Marine >... | reverse complement strand
GCCAGCAGTTGCAAGCGGATGCTAATGAATTAAAAGTCACATTAAGCGAAGCGCAACAAACCTTAGCGGCAGATGAGGCGCGCATTACTGAACTGAATGCATCGCAAGCCGAAATCAAACCGGCACTAGAACAAGCGCAAGCAACGGAACAAGCATCGTCACAGACCTTAGCCGCGGCTGATGAAGCAATGCATGATTGGCAAATTGATTGGGAAGGCTTTAACCGCAGTGCGGCTGAGCCGGGCAAGACAGTACAAGTAGAACAAACGCGTATTCAGCACCTTGAAGATCACCAGCAACAATTGCATACCCGTGTTACACGTTACCAGGAAGAATTGCAGCAGCTGGGCACAGCAGATCTTGAACGCGAGATAGCAAACTTGGCTGAGCAACAAACAAATGCCAATACCGCGATTGAAAACAAATCGCAACAATTAACAGAATGTCAGCAACAAATTACCGGTCAACGCGAAAACAATGAAACACATGTGACCGTGCTTGATACAGCACGTAGTGGTTTGCAAGAACAACAAGGCCGTCAAGCATCGCTTAAGGCATTGCAAGAAGATGCGCTTGGTAAAGGCGATACCGATATTACTGACTGGTTAGGCCAGCATGGTCTTAATGATGCTAAGCGATTAGCTGAATCTATCAAGGTGGAATCGCATTGGCAGACAGCCGTTGAAACGGTATTGGGTTTCCATTTACAAGCTATCGGGGTGGAAGAGACCGGTGATCTTGGTTCGGCACTGTCAGCCCTTGATAAAGGTGTGCTGGGCATTATTGATAAATCTGCGAATGTTAATTCGGCGGCTAACAGCAATATCGCACCATCACTATCCGAGTTTGTTACATCGGATTGGTCATTAAACTCATTGCTGTCGGGTGTTTATACCGCCGAAACAGTTGAGCAGGCACTCTCATTACGCAGCAGCCTGTCATCGCATGAGTCTATCGTCACAGCCGATGGCATTTGGGTTGGGCCTAACTGGTTACGCATGACGCGTAATGCCGATGAACGCGCTGGTGTACTTCAGCGTGAACAAGAAATTCGTGAAACAGAACAACAAATAAGTGAATTGAGTAACCAAGTTGCTGAGCAACAGCGTTTATTAGATGAAGGGCGTGATGCCTTGCACGGTCATGAACATCGTCGTGATGAACTACAAACAGAACTTGATACAGCTAACCAGCAACTATCAAGTATTAAAGCAGAGTTAAGTAACCGTGAAACACGTCTGGAACAATTACGTTCACGCGCAAGCCATATCCAAAACCAATTAGTAGAATTAGGTGGATTACTTGAGTCGGACACCCAAGCAGTGGACTCGGCAAAAGGGCGTTTGCAACAAGCTGAATCAGAAGCAGAAGCGATTGAGAAACAGCGCGGTGAATTAGAACAACGCCGTGACAATTTGCGTGCGCAGTTGGAAGAGGCGCGTGAGCAGGCAAGACAAGATCATGATGAAGCACATCAATTTGCATTGAAGATGGAATCAATCAGTACTGAATTAAATTCAACACGCAATGCAATGCAACGTATCGAATCGCAATTACAAAACCTGCAACAACGAGGCAGTGAACTGCAACAACAAATTGATGAAAGTAGTGCACCATTACAAGAAATGGAGCAGGAACTTGCTAGCTCATTAAAAATGCGCCAGGAAGCAGAAGAACGTTTAAATGCTGCTCGTAAATCTGTTCAGGATATTGAACATGGCATGCGTGAAACAACCGATGATAGTGGCAATGCAGATCGCAAAGTACAAGAAGTGCGTGGTCAGTTAGAACAACTGCGCATGGACTTCCAGGGTATTAATGTTCGCCTGCAAACCTTGCAAGAACAAATCGATGAAACGGGTTTTGCGTTACAAGAATTATATGAAGGTCTGCCAGAAGACGCGACTGAATCGGCGTGGGCAGAACAAGTGACTAAACTTGAAAATCGTATTCAACGTCTTGGTGCGATTAACCTCGCAGCGATTGATGAGTTTAAAGAACGCTCAGAACGTAAAGAATATCTTGATAAACAAACCGAAGATTTGATTGCTGCATTGACCACCTTGGAAAATGCCATTAACAAAATCGATCGTGAAACACGTACACGCTTTAAAGAAACCTATGACAAGGTCAATGCCGGTTTAAAACGTACATTCCCGCGCCTGTTTGGCGGCGGTCATGCTTACATGGAACTCACAGGCGACGACTTACTCAATACCGGTATCACCATTATGGCTCGCCCACCGGGTAAACGTAATGGCACGATCCACTTGTTGTCGGGTGGTGAAAAAGCACTCACGGCAGTCGCGCTGGTGTTCTCTATCTTTGAGCTGAACCCGGCACCGTTCTGTATGCTCGACGAAGTTGACGCACCGCTGGATGATGCCAACGTCACGCGTTTCTGTGAGCTGGTAAAAGAAATGTCAGACCGTATTCAATTTATCTTCATTAGTCATAATAAAGTGACAATGGAAATGGCGGGTCAATTAATGGGTGTTACCATGAATGAGCCGGGTTGTTCTAGAATGGTGAGTGTTGATATTGACGAAGCAGCCACATTAGCTGCAATGTAATTGGGTTAATAATAAAAATCCTTTTGGAGCGCTGATGGATTCGTTGCGCATAACATTATTGGTTATTGGTGTTGTCTTTATTGCACTCGTTTATGCATGGGAACGCAGAAAACGCAGTAAAGATGAAACGCGTTATGCTCGTTGGGGCGGCGTGGCTGACGATGATACCGAATCGCATATTGCCGGTCGCAATAGCGGTGATTTGGAAACCGATTCACGATTGATTGATACCGCCTATGATTCCTACCCAAGAGATGATGAATCAGAACCGGTTGAGCCCGAATTTATCAATGAACCGTTTGACGAAGCCATTAATGAATCTATAGATGAACCGATTAATGAGCCCAGTGATGTGAATGATGATTGGCGTTCAGAAGTTGAAGCCAGTCTTGCTAAAGAAACGCAGTTGCAACAATCAGCAGTATATGACGACGATGATGAGCTTGATCTTGATACCGATCCAGAATTACAAGTCGCACCCCTTGAAGATATCACCTCTGAACTTGAAGCCCTTGAAGAAATAATCTCTGCCGATCACGAGCCTGATCAAATTGAAATGGGTGATCTGGACATGCCGGTGGTTGATACCGACGCAGAAGTGAGTAGCGAACCTGATCGCATCATTGCCGTGCACGTACTGGCAAGAGAGGGGTCTGTTTTTACCGGGCCAGATATTTTAAATAGCCTGACGCATCTCGGTATGCAATATGGAGACATGAATGTTTTCCATTGTATGGGTACGAATAATAAAAGTGTTTTCAGCCTCATAAATGCAGTAGAGCCCGGCATCTTTGATTTGTCAGAGATGGATGATATGACCACTCCCGCATTACTGTTGATGATGTCATTACCCAACCCGCTTCCGGCCTTGGAAGCATTTGATGGCATGCTAGAAGTCGCGCGTTCACTCACCACTTCTTTGGATGGACGTTTATGCGATGAAACGCGTAGCGTATTAACACGACAAGCAATTGATGAATTACGGGCTGAGTTAGCGAGTTTGTAGTTTTTTGTTATAGCGTTATTTTACTCTAAGCCTAAATACACGGCTGTATTGATTACCAATTTGTTTTTTGCAAACGCCGTAGTGCGTTACGCATACGGTGTTCTGCACTGGAACTTGGGTATTGACTGTAACGCTGACGAATATACGCACTGATAATTGTCGTAAACAGTGAGGCTTGTGCAGGGTATTGTGCAATCAATCGCGTACGGTAATCTTTCGGCCCTTCGTTTTCAGTACGGGGGAAGTCGTGTATGGCCATGAGGCTGCAAAAGCGATTATAGAGTGTACCGATCGTGTCATGCTTGCGTTTTGGGCGGAGCATGAAGAGTGAAAAAACGGCAATGAGCGCTCCGATAATAAATAGGATTATTGTTACCGTCTGTACAATGTGGGCATGCCCAAGACCAAATTTTTTGAGCAGCTCTTTTTGTTTTTTATAGTTGTAGCCGAGCACAAGCTGGTACCAAGTATTGTTTACGGCATCCCAGCTTCGGCTCACGGTACGCCATACACGTGTCAGTGCGGCGTTATTTCCTAGTAGCACGGGGCTGACACTGAATTCCGGTAGTGCTTCTAGGCCTTGACGGATTCGTTCTGGAGCAACAGCCGCTGTTGGGTCAACGCGTACCCATCCTTCCTCTTCAAGCCATACCTCTGACCAAGCGTGCGCATCACTTTGACGCACAACAAGATAATCGCCGTAAGGGTTAATTTCACTACTTAGATAACCCGTTACAACGCGTGACGGAATGCCCGCCGCGCGCATGATGATAGTAAAAGCCGAGGCGTAGTGTTCACAGAAACCTTCTCGTGTATCGAATAGGAATTGTTGCATGGGTTTTAGGCCAAGTGATTTCGGTTGCAACGTGTAGTAAAATTCTTCGTTTTTAAAATAGGCTAGCATGGCGTTGACAACCGCACGATCAGAGTTATGTCGTTGTCGTAATTGTATGGCGAAATCAAGTAGGTTTTGACCGATGTTTTCGTGTACATCTGTGGCTTCTTGCCATTGAGTCACACTAAGCTCAGGTGTACGGTATTGAAGGCTGGATATCAAACGGTATTGCATTCGTTGTGAAATCAGGTCGTTGGCATAGAGTTCATAATTCGATGAAATAATTCCTTCTCTACGTATAACACCGCTTCGGTTTAGTGGGTAAGGGGTATCATCATCAAGCAACATATGTGTTGGCATATCAAGTGCTAATAGCCAAGGTTTGTTATTTGCTTCGAGTGTGACGGTGTACTCGATAGGTTCACTCGTTTCCTCAAGTTGTAAATTTTGTAATGGGGAGGCTGAACCTTTTGACCAACGACGGCCGTCATAGTTAACAAAGACTGGGCCTCGCCAGTACAGTTGAGTACTGTCTGGTTGTTCTCCATGGAAATTAACTCGGAAAGCAATGGCACTTGATTGGGTGAGTGAACTTATCTGGCCGGGTGACATTTCATCTGATAGGCCGGTGACTGCACTGGCGCTATCGGTGGGGATGGCCCACATTGGTGCTGATAGGCGTGGAAATAGAATGAACAACACCAGCATGACAGGGACCGCCTGCAGTAACATGACCGCGCTCAGCCGGAAGTCGTCTTTGAATTCATTTAAGTGAATGTCCTGTTTTCGATTGAAGCTGATCAGTGCAGTTGTTAGTAACATGACGACGACAAACATATAGACCGCCATGCCAATGTTTTGATTGTCGAGGAAATGCGTAATAACAATAAAGTAACCGAGAAATAGAATGAGCATCAGATCTCGGCGAGTACGTAACTCAATAAACTTGAGTCCAAGCATGGTTATAAATAAGGTTGTAAACGGTAGACGGCCGACGATGTTACCAAAGCTGATGGTGATACCAACAAGGATCATCAGTATTAAAACGATACGAAGTCCAGAACCAGGCAATGGCCAGCCACGACGCTCATGTTGAAAGCGCCACAACATAAAAATAAAACTAGCAGCAAGGCTCCACAGAGGAAGGCGAACGATGTGCGGTAAAATCAGCAGTACAAGGGTAATAAAAAGTAAGGTGACCGTAACAGGGCGCAGACCAAGTTGCAGGGCTAGCTGATTTTTTTTTGGCTGATTCATTGCTGCCTAACCTGGTAAAGGGCAAGTGTCCGTAGGCAGTGACAAAGATGCTTTTCTCCCTGTGTAGGGGCTATTTCTATACCGGGTAATCGTAAGCCATAGCGCTCACCTGCTTGTTCAGAATCCAATACCCAGCGGCAGAGCTGGCTGAGTCGAGCTTCGGTACTTAGATTTGCGAGGTTGTTCCAGTTTAACCAACGTTCAACTGTTCCTTCACCGGCAAACTCTTTCGTTAACATACCCTGACCACGTGCGGAGGCTTTCCAATGAACATGTCGAGAGGAATCTTGTGGGACGTATTCACGTAGCGATTTGAAATCGTCCATGCCTTCGCCAGCCTGTGCATTATCACGTGTATGGCCCACCTCTGGTGGGGGTAAGGGTGCTGGTTTGCCTGGTCTTGGGTAGATGATGGCCTGCATATTGAGATCAAGGTAGGACCAAGCTCGAAACAGCCCTAGCGGAAAGCGCGTACTGATCGTAAAGCGGCCGAGATCAAGTAGGCCACGTTGTGTCGCCGGGCAAGGGAGATCAAGCAGTGCCATATCGTTGTCAGGTTGATCAGTGATGACTGTCTGTACGTTTTCGCCGTGTTCATCTGGGCGAAGTTGTAGGTTAAGTCGCGCACGTTGCCCTGTATTATTAAGTTGTACTTGAAAGTGCACTGTCTCGCCAGCAAACACGGGACTAACGCGACCAGCTTGGAAGGTTAGCCTAACAAGGTTGCGCCATGTATGGAGCATGGAGACAACACCGAGCCCGGTGAGGAGGAAGGTAAGCATGAACAGTAGGTTGTTACGATAGTTAAACGCAGCGAGCAACATTGTTAGCAGGATTAATACAAAGATCATGCCTTCGCGGGTTGGGAGGATATAGACATTGCGATTGGTCAGGGTGATGGGTTTTTTAGATGGGCCATCACCGATTATAAAGCGTTCAAGCTTACATGCTTTTAGGACGCGAATAATACGTTGTCGCCATGTTCTACTCATACTGGTAGAGGCACCGATTCCATCAAGTAGCGGACGGGTTCAATGCCATTGTCGGTAGTTTGATCGTCACGTAGTTGTAAGCGATGTCCGGCAACGGCAGGTAGAACGGTCTGGATGTCTTCAGGTAACACGTGGCTACGTCCGGCCATCAATGCCCAAGCACGGGATACGGCTAAGAGTGCAAGACCCGCACGTGGTGATAGGCCTATTTGATAAGCTGGATCAGTGCGCGTAAAGGTGATTAATGCTTGTAGGTAATCGAGCAATGTATCTGACGCGTGAATATTATCGACATCGACTTGCAGTGACTTTAGAACAGGGAGGGTGATGACAGATTGAATGTTTTTTAACATTTTCTGGCGGTGTTCACCTGAGAGTAGGGCGCGCTCGGCTTGACTATCAGGATAGCCCATTTCGATACGCAGCAGAAAGCGGTCGAGTTGTGATTCAGGAAGCGGGAAAGTACCGATTAAGTGAAGCGGATTTTGTGTCGCAATAACAAAAAATGGCTCGGGTAATGGGTGGGTTACACCGTCAACGGTGATCTGGTGTTCTGCCATTGCTTCGAGTAAGGCACTTTGTGCCTTAGGTGTGGCTCGGTTGACTTCATCAGCGAGCACCAGTGGCGTAAAGATAGGACCAGGATGAAATCTAAAGCTATTGGTTTCTAGTTCGAAGATTGAAACGCCGACGATATCTGCAGGTAGTAAGTCGGAGGTAAATTGAATTCGTTGAAAGTCTAGTCCGAGTACACCGGCTAAGGTATGGGCGAGAGTGGTTTTACCGAGCCCGGGTAGATCTTCGATCAGTAAATGTCCGCGAGCTAGTAGACAGGCTAGCGCCAATCTGACCGGTTTCTCCTTACCGAGTATTACCCCACCGATCGCGGTAACGGTTTTATCTATAAGCGCTTTATGGTCAGTCATGGCCGTTCCTGTTGGTTTAGTTGTTTTAGTATAGACAGCTCATGGCCGTTATGCCCGATAGTTTAGGGCAATGGGATAACGAGGTATGTGATATTTTGCACAGCCTAAAGGTTCAGAATACCTGACTGCACGTGGTTTCAGCGAACTGGCATTGTGAAGCGTAAAAGGCAATGCCTTACTAAAATGAGAATGTAAGGCCTTGTGGGATATTAACAGGCCAAGCAATTAGCGAGCGAGGTAAAGCGTTCATGAAGGTTGTTTTGAATTGAATGACGGCATCTTAACTTTCGTCACGAATAGCATCTTCAGGATTCCAACCTTTAAGCTTTGCTTCCTCAATGGCTTTGTCATAGATGCGCTTATGTTTTTCGCGAAGATCATCGGGTAGTGCGCTGACCATGCAACCATATTTATCCCATTCGTCATTAACCTGTTGGCCGATCCCATCAATGCGAGAAAATGGCCAGTCTGCACAGGTTTGTGTCTCGGGCAAGATACCAAATACCCAAGCATCACGAATGACTTTACCAATCATTGTTATGCCGCCATTGACGTCGTTCTCTAATCCGGGGTAGGTATTAGGCATATCGGGTCGTTTCATCAGTTTTGTTTCCTAATTCTAATAAGTACAGAGCTCAATAACGTATTCTAACCGCTGGGATAGGTTTGTTATAGTATTCATTTATATCAAGCGTTTTTATTGTGTGGTTTTAGTTTGAATCGATGCCGAGTTTTTTAAGTTTTCGCCACAATGAAACGCGGTCGATGCCAAGAATTTTGGCGGCCTGAGTGCGGTTACCATCGGCCATTCTTAATGCGTTGAGGATATGTTCCTCTTCTTGTTCTTTTAATGTGGTTGGTGTGACAGCCATCTCGGGTTTGAATACGCGCACACTGATCGAGCTTAGGTTCTGTGGTAGGTGTTCAATATCCAATGCCTTTTCATGGGCCAGCGCAACACCGCGTTCGATGAAGTTCGAGAGTTCGCGTATGTTGCCCGGGTAGTCGTAGTCGACGAGGCGTTGCATTGCTTCAGTACTGATCTCTTGTAAATCACGTCCCATCATTGTGGCGAATTTACGCAGGAAGTAATAAGCCAATAAGGGAATATCGTCGCGTCGTTCTCGTAGGGCAGGCAGGGTTAAGGTGACTACATTGAGTCGGAAGTAAAGATCGTTACGCATTTGACCTTCATCGACTGCTGCCTTGAGGTCACGATTACTGGCAGCAATAACACGTACATCAATATCAATGGGCTGGGTTGAGCCGACGCGCATTAACTCGCGTTCCTGTAAAACGCGCAGCAGTTTAACTTGCATGAGTAGCGGCATTTCTGCAACTTCATCAAGAAACAGGGTGCCACCCTGTGCAGCTTCAAACAAACCGATCTTGGTTGCATTGGCACCGGTGAATGCGCCTTTTTCGTGGCCGAACAATTCACTGGCGGCGATCTCTTCGTGCAGCGCGCCACAATTGAACGCGATAAAGGGGCCTTCGGCACGTTGGCTATGTTGGTGAATAAACCGAGCAAGAAGTTCTTTGCCGGTACCGGATTCACCATGGATAACAACACTGGTGTCGGTGGCGGCGATCTGTCGTGCCGTCTCAAGCAGACGTTGCAGCCCAAGATCCTGAGTAATGATCGAAGCAAGGCTCGACATATCTTCGATACGTTGTTTTAACTGGCTGTTCTCTCGTTTAATGCGCCGCAGATCTAAGGCAGATCGTACTACCTCGCGTGCTTCATCGAGACGGAATGGTTTTGAGATATAGTGATAGGCGCCGGCCTTCATTGCATCGACGGCAGAATCAAGAGAGGCATGTCCTGTGATCATGATCACGGGCACATCAGGTGTTGATTCACGGATGTGGCGTAGTACATCCATACCATCAATCCCCGGCATGCGTACATCAGTTAATACAAGATCAAATTCAGTGCTTTGCATTTCAGCAAGGCCGCTTTCACCATCACGACAGGCAGTGACTTCGTAACCTTCACGCTCAAGGACATGGCTTAGGTTTGAAAGGGCGATCGTCTCGTCATCGATAAGCAAAATATGTGGCTTGTCGTCGGTCATGATTGTTCCTGTTCAGTAATGGATGCTTGCTTAAGCGGTAGCCAGATGGAAAATCGTGCACCGCCCTCTGGACGGTTTTCAACGTCGATGCAGCCGCTGTGTTCGTTAATAATTTCTTCGACCAAATACAAGCCCAGCCCTGTGCCCTCACCGCCAGACTGTGTGGTGAAAAACGGATCGAATAGTTTCGGCATGTTATCTGTTTGAATGCCAGGGCCGTCATCATCAACATGTATTAACATGACATGTGTGAACTGGCTGATCCCGATCGTGTCACCGGCCAGGTTGTTACTATTGATAGGCTTGGATTCAGCCCAGCTGGATTCCTCGCCGGTGATCCAAATGTTTTTGGCACCCGCGTGTGTGGCATTTTTAATTAAGTTGATGAAGACTTGTTGCATACGTTCACGATCCACCAGCAATTCGTCGTTGGCGATGTCTTCAATGTGTAAAAACACATCTTGCGGTAACAGGCGGTGTATCAAAAGTGCAGCGCCTTGAACCAAATTTGCAGCGCCGAGTAGTTCCATGTGTTGGGTGGGTTGGCGGATGGTATCGAGTAGCCGTCTTACGATGCGTCGCGCTCGATCTGTTTCCCCATCGATGTGTGCCAACCACTGTTTTCGCAAATCTTCGCGGGTGGTGCCATCATCTTCCATGAGCAGTTGTGTCGAGGTTGAAATATTTGAAAGTGGATTATTCAGTTCATGCGCTACACCCGATACCAGCACACCAAGTGCCGCAGCTCGTTCATGGCGGCGTAATTGGATTTGTTGTTCGCGAAGTTGTTCGAGCATGGAATTAAAATGATACACAAATGATTGTAGCTCGGTGTCGTTGGAGTTAATCGTGAGTGTTTGTACATCACCCTCTGCAAGTTGATCGAGTTGATGCTCGAGTTGTCTCATGGGTCGAACGACGCGACGCACCATATATATGGCACTGAAAAAGCCTATAAGGATGACAGTGATAGAGGCAATAATCAGTGTCTTGGTCGCCACCGAGGTTGTTTGTGTGAGGATGCCGCGCTGGCGTTGGTCTAATTGTTGAGTCAGTTTAGAAAGTTGGTGCCCGGTTTCACGCAGTGCTTGTTGTTTTGTAACTCGAAGGCTCTGAGAAGAGAGAGCATAGTCAGCGAGTAGTTCGCCGTAAGTGATTAACACCTGTTTCAGTTGCTGCAGCTCGGCGGTGCCGATGATAGCAGTGAATATACGTTCTCCACTTGTTAGTGCGTTTTTGGCTACGGCCAACTGCTGTTGCAATTGCTTTAGATCATTAGGATCGTGATAAAGAAACAGGTTTTTCTCATCTTGGCGAATTTGTTGGCTGGTGAGAAAGAGCTTGTCGACAGCTTCACCTTCAACAATATGGGTTTGCAGGTAGTGTAGATCGGCGATAACGACAGCGACAAAAACCAATAGGGCGGCCATGGAGAGCCCGTATGAGGTAAGGATCTTGCTGCGCAGGCTTGTCATTTTTGTTGGGCAACGGTTTCCGTGTTTATGTTGTTGCATATTACAACACTGTTACAGCTGTACGCAATGCAACACCGCCTGAATGTTACACTATGTAACAGTCACTCGAGCACAGAATATCATAACCAACTGTTTAATAAGGAAAAATAATTTTGGCACGATATCTGCAATTAATTACGCCAAGATTTAAACAGATTTTAATTTTTATTAGGAGTTTTACATGAAAGCATTAACCAACGCAGTGAAGCAGATGTTGGACGCCCTGGCAAACCAGCATGCTGGTGAGCACATGAGCATGCAGGACAAAGACATCGTTCTGGATGAACAGCTGGGGAATCTTAAAGATACGGGTTCTAAGGTATTCGGACCGGTTAAAGCGCGTTCTAACAGTAATATGCGTCGAGTTGCTCTTTATATGGGCAGTGAGTTGCCATCAGAAGTGATGGATTATGTAATTGAAACCTGCTCACGTCTGGGGCATGAACTGACCGTGTTGACCTTCCAGTCTAAGAGTGCTGGTGAGGAATTGCTTAGTTCATATGAACAGGCGCTGGCTGATGCAGGTGTTGAAATGGAGCTGGTTACTCTCAAAGGTGATTCAGTCACAGGGCTGGCGCGTTATCTGCGTAGTCATCCAGAATTTGCCTTTTTGGCGTGTAAAGATTCTGGTTACCTCGGTCGTAGTTACATAAAGGGTACCCAGCGTAAGGATATCTTGCCAGTACCTGTTGTTGTTGTGACAACGCTTGATGAAGGTAAAAACACTCAAGACCAACCGGTTTCTATCGAAGGAAAACGCGAAGTAGACGCTGCATAAGAAAAAGGTGATATAATGCCTAGGTTCACGCCTGCACGGAGGGTTCCGTTGCAGGCGTGTACCTTTTTTTTGTCCTGTTCCTGATGCGTGGTTTAGAGTGTTTGAAAAAATATTTCCTTTTTTAAAGTGGTTCCCGCCTAGCGCAGAAAATTTGCGTGCGGATTTCATTGCGGGCATTACCATTGCAATGATTCTTGTGCCTCAGAGTATGGCTTATGCATCACTGGCAGGTCTGCCTGTTGTATATGGCCTTTATGCTTCCTTCTTGCCCGTTATCATTGCATCCATGTGGGGAGCATCGCGCTTTTTGCATACGGGCCCAGTTGCAATGCTATCTTTGATGTCGGCAGCAGCAATTGAGCCACTGGCCAGTCGGGGTACTGAAGAGTTCATCCAACTTTCTTTACTGCTTGCCTTGATGGTCGGTGTGTTGCGTCTCGGACTTGGGCTGTTTCGCATGGGGGTTTTAATTAATCTTGCCTCTCATCCGGTTATCCTCGGTTTTACCAATGCGGCCGCACTGATTATCGGTTTGTCATTAATGAATAGTTTTCTTGGCGTGCCGATGCCTCGGTCAGATAGTTTTCTGACAGATCTGTTGCAGGTTGTTCAACAGGTATCGACCGTACATGGACCTACATTGTTATTTGGTCTCTGTGCACTGGGCGCATTATATTGGTTGCGTGCACGTTTTCCTAAACTACCTGGCGTTTTGATTGTTGTTATCGTCGGTACTTTGATCAGTGGTGTTATCGGTTTTGAAAAGATCAAAGTGGTCGAGCCACAACAAATTGCCGATACAACAGTTCGTTCCCAATTTAAATTGATGATGGCTGAGCAAGTCAGGTTAAAGCAAGTTAAGACGCAGCAAAAAGATATCTCTAACCAGCTGCAAGAGATTGATAAAAACGATAAACAATCCTATGTATTGCAGGGCGAACTGCTGCGACTCAAGGGCGAAGAGAGCAGCCTGAAACTTTTCTTGTATAAGAAGCGGGTTGAAATCCACCAGATTGCATTAGTGCCTGAGGAATTGGCCGATGGGAAGGTGTCGTACCAGATAGCGAAGGAAACAGGACCCTTTACTCCCGTTTGGCGTTGGTCCGGTTCTACTGATACCAAATTCAAACTCTCTGGTGGCGGTGCAGTGGTGAGTAGCATACCTAGTGGTGTGCCTGGCTTCAGTGTCCCTGTTATGGATCTGGGTATCATCTCCGATCTATTCGCAGTGGCGTTCATTATGGCCATGATTGGCTTTATGGAGGCGACGTCGATTTCACGCGCACTGGCAGCCAAGACGCGTGAAAAACTAAATTCGAATCAAGAATTGATCGGACAAGGTCTTGCTAATATTGTCGGTAGTTTCTTCCAATCGTATGTGGTGAGTGGTTCGTTTTCACGTTCGGCTGTTGCGGCACGTGTTGGCGCAAAGACCAGTTTCTATGCCATTGTCAGTGCGCTGGGTGTACTACTCGTTATGTTGTTCCTGACGGATTACCTCTACCACTTGCCCAAAGCGGTGCTTGCCGCGATTGTGATGAGCGCGGTGTTTGGTTTAATTGATTTCAAATCAATGGTCCACGCATGGAAGGTACGCTGCACGGATGGCTTTGTTGGCATAATGACTTTTGTGACCACGCTGATTATGGCACCTAAACTGGCTGATGGTGTTTTGGTGGGCGTGGCGTTTACGATCTTCCTGTTCCTTGCAGGTGTTATGAAACCACGAAGTGAAGTACTTGGCCGCAGGGCGAATGGTTCACTGGCCGGTGCTGCCACTCACGATCTTGCACCGATAAGTGAAGATTATGTTGCACTGCGATTCGACGGCTCACTGGTATTCATTAATGCGGCGCATTTCGAGCAGGCCGTTTTAAAGTCACTGAGTGAGTTCCCCAATGCCAAGGCCATTTTGATTATCGGTCAAGGTATTAATCGCGTTGATGCAACGGGTGAAGAAAAACTGCGTGCACTAACAAAGGATTTAAAGGCTGCGGGTGTGACACTGATGCTGGCTGGGCTTAAGCGTCAAGTACGTGAAGCAATGGAACGGGCGCACTTGCAAGATGTGATAGGCGAAGAAAACATCATCGGCAATAAGGAAACTGCGCTTAAGATCATGGAAGAGCGTTATGCGCAAGCATAGTGCAAACGCGGCTATAGCCAGACCGTAGCCACGACAGCATTAATAGACGATAGACTATGGATATCGTGATAAATATTTATTTGCATAAAAGTATTGCGTTGTTTAGGATTTTCGCCCCAATTCGGAGAATACGTCAGTGCACTATTGCGAGTAGTATGCTGGCGCAATGACTGTATTGAATATTTTATTTATGCCGGTTTTTATAATGAATTTGAGTGAAATGTATCAATGGTAAAACTCAGGACTTATGTCTATATCGACTCTCTGCAGCCTCAGCTGGCGGAGTATATAGCGACTGTGTCTCAGGGTTTCCCTCCCGTGCCGGGTAATTCTGCTTTGTGGGTAGAAGTTTCGCCTGGTATGGCTATTCACCAATATACAGATATTGCCTTAAAGGCCACGCAAGTACATTTAGCTCAGCAGGTTGTTGAACGTGAATTTGGTTCGATGGTGATTCATCACCGTGATCAAAGTGACGTGATTGAGTCTGGTAATACCGTGTTGCGTAATCTAAATGCGCAGGCTTCAGACCGCAAGACCTGTGAAATAACCTGGCAAGAAATCATTCGCGGCATGACATCTGATCATACGATGTTGGTTAACCGATCAGACCGAAGAGGTTCGATGATGATACCGGGTGAGAGTATGTTTATTCTCGAAACGGAACCCGCTGGTTATATTGTTTATGCAGCAAATCAGGCAGAGAAGGCCGCTAATATTAATTTGGTTGATGTTAAAGCCGTTGGTGCCTATGGACGTTTGACCATTTCTGGCCGTGAAGCGGATGTAGAAGAAGCCGCTGCTGCTGCTGTTGCCGCAGTTCAAAATCCGGCGTCGACCTAAGCGTTTAGCTATGCACCGCGCAGAATTACTGAATTACCTCCGTCATCACGACACCCATTATATGGATGAAGCCGGGTTTACCACACGAGCCCAAGGTTTTGTCGAACAAAATACTGAAAGTTTTTTCCGCGAGTTATGGCCAGCGCATGTGACCGGTTCGACCTGGGTGGTAAACCCCGACAGAAGTCGTGTGTTAATGATGCACCATAAAAAATTGAACAAATGGTTTCAGCCGGGTGGACATGCAGACGGAGACGGAGACATCTTGGGCGTTGCACTGCGTGAAACGGTCGAAGAAACCGGTATAGATGACTCGCAGGTTCGACTGGTCAGTAAAGAAGTCTTTGACGTGGATATTCACGCCATTCCTGCAATGAATGGTGAGCCGGCTCACGAACATATCGATGTGCGTTTTCTGGTAGAAATTGATGATCGATTGCCGGTGCCGGGTAATGATGAATCCCATGAAATTTTGTGGATTTATCTGCAAGACGTTCTGCGTTATAACAACAATCGTTCGACTTATCGGATGCTCGAAAAGACCCGCGCCTTACGTAATATGACGTTGCGACGCAGGGCAGGAGAGGTATAAGTAATTTTGATTGATGAGCGTTGAGTTTTATTTGTTTACAGATAATTCTAGGTGATATATTACCGCGTCTTCAATCTTGGCAGGTGTTGCTGAAGCAGGATTAAAGCGACTGAAACACGCATTAATACAGACTCGTTTTGATGCACTGGTTCATTTGGGGTTTCGATGCTTGCCAATTGAGAAATAACGAAACCCTACGGTTTATAGGTAGTTATGAGGTAATTGATGGTTTTTATAGTCATAGATAGTAGTCTATGCAATATCTATGAAATATCAATTGGATCAATGCGTGGTTCAGCATCTATGATGCGTTCCACATACAGATTTTTAACAGGTGTTTTAAATTTAAAACATCACAGATTTAGTTAACAAAGCAGGAGTTTAACAATGGCATCTTCAAAAGCTTATGAAGCAGGTGTAAAGGAGTATCGCGATAAATACTGGACACCAGACTATGTACCACTAGATACCGATCTTTTGGCCTGTTTTAAGGTTACTGGCCAGCCAGGTGTACCACGTGAAGAGGTTGCAGCTGCTGTTGCTGCTGAAAGTTCGACCGGTACTTGGAGTACAGTATGGTCAGAATATTTGACTGACCTTGAGTTTTACAAGGGTCGTGCTTACCGCATCGAAGATGTGCCAGGCGATTCTGATGCATTCTACACATTCATTGCTTACCCAATTGACCTTTTCGAAGAAGGTTCAGTTGTAAACGTATTGACTTCGTTGGTTGGTAACGTATTCGGTTTCAAGGCGTTGAAGCATTTACGTCTTGAAGATATCCGTTTCCCAATCGCTTACATCAAGACTTGTGGTGGACCACCAGCGGGTATCGCTCTTGAACGTGATCGTTTGAACAAATACGGTCGTCCAATGTTGGGTGCAACAATTAAGCCTAAGCTTGGTCTTTCTGCTAAGAACTACGGTCGTGCGGTATACGAATGTCTCCGCGGCGGTCTGGATATGACTAAGGATGATGAAAACGTTAACTCACAGCCTTTCATGCGCTGGCGTGACCGTTTTGAATTCGTTGCTGAAGCGATTGATAAAGCAGAACGTGAAACAGGTGAGCGTAAGGGTCACTACTTAAACGTAACTGCAGCAACACCTGAAGAAATGTACAAGCGTGCTGAATTCGCGAAAGAAGTTGGTTCGCCAATCATCATGCATGACTTCATCACTGGTGGTTTTACAGCAAACACAGGTCTTGCTAACTGGTGTCGTGAAAACGGTATGTTGTTACACATTCACCGTGCAATGCACGCTGTAATCGATCGTCATCCTAAGCACGGTATGCACTTCCGCGTATTAGCGAAATGTTTACGTCTGTCAGGTGGTGACCATCTTCATACTGGTACTGTTGTTGGTAAGTTGGAAGGTGATCGTAACTCTACATTAGGTTTCGTTGACCAACTTCGTGAATCTTTCGTTCCTGAAGATCGTTCACGTGGTGTGTTCTTTGACCAAGATTGGGGCTCATTACCAGGTGTAATGGCTGTTGCTTCTGGTGGTATTCACGTATGGCACATGCCAGCGCTTGTTACCATCTTTGGTGATGACTCAATGCTACAGTTTGGTGGTGGTACACAGGGTCACCCTTGGGGTAACGCTGCTGGTGCGGCTGCTAACCGTGTTGCGTTGGAAGCATCTGTTAAGGCTCGTAACGAAGGTCGTGAAATTGAGAAAGAAGCTCGTGACATTCTTACAGAAGCTGCACAGCACAGTCCTGAACTGGCTATCGCAATGGAAACTTGGAAAGAAATCAAGTTTGAATTCGAAACAGTTGACAAGCTAGACGTTTAATAACGTCTGGCCTGTTTTGAAACAACGTACGAATTAGATAGAGGAATTAATAATGAATACAACAGGTGATTACCAAACTAAGCCGACTTTGGAAACTTTTGGTTTTCTTCCAAAGTTCTCAGCTGAAGATGTACAAAAGCAAGTTGCTTACATCATCGCTAACAACTTAACGCCAGCGATTGAACACGAGCATCCAAGTAACTCTGGAGATCATTACTGGACTATGTGGAAGCTTCCGTTCTTCGGTGAAACGAATATGGGTAATGTTCTAGCTGAGCTTGAAGCATGTCGTCGTTCATACCCTGATCATCATGTCCGTTTACTCGGTTATGACGCTTACACGCAAACTCAAGGCTCTTGCTTTGTGGTTTACGAAGCGTAAGAACGGTTAAGAACTAAAAGTTAAAACAAATCACCAGCGTCGGTGTGGGCGTGAATAGTTTTAAGGCTATTCACGTTCAGACCTGATAGCACGGAGATAAAAATGGCACAAACAGCACGCGAAGCATCATTGGCACGGCGAATTGCCTTGTCAACATCAGGTAAGGCTGCAATTTCTGGCAGTGCTGATCGTACGCGTTCGGCTCCAGGAAATGTGGCTGCAACTACTACAGCACCTGCGGCAGTAGTAAGTAGTGCACCTGCGCCAGCAAGTTACGCAACCACGCCTGCTAAAAGCAGTCAGGGTAGTGCACGTAGTGCGGCACTAGCGAGACGTATTGCTATGTCTCAGGGCGGTAAAGGTGCGGTTGGCAACACAGACCGAACTCGTACAGCACCTGCGACAACGGCTACATCTGCTCCTGCAGGTAGCAACACCGCTGACACGAAAGGATGTGGTTGTGGTTGTGGTGGAAAAAAGGCGGAATGTAATAGTGAAAAGGCACAAGCAGCGCCGGTAGCGAATACCAGTACTGTAGTGGCTACGCCAGCAGTTTCAGCACAGGTTACGGCCAGCCTTATTAAAAAGGTTGCTCAGAATCCGGCACGCGCCGCTGCGTTATCGCGTCGTCAAGCGATGTCTGCTAAAGGTAAGTCTGCTTTAAAAGGTGGCACTATCAGTGAAGCAAGTGCCGCACGTGCAGCTAACCCAAATTTAAGTAGTCGTGAATTGGCTCAAGCATTACGCGAACAGCGCAGTGTTAAAGGCAAGACTGACAAGAAAGCGTCAGCGACGGTAGCAACAGGTCCCGGACGTCATCGTAAAGCACAAGCTGCTGCAGAAGATGCGCCTTGGAAAGTGGGTGCGAGTGATACGGCATCAGGTCAAACTGTAACAGGTACGATGGTTGATCGAACCAATGATGTTACGGGTACTGAAGCGAGTACTTGTCGTTCTGTAACCGGTACTGAGTACATGGGTGCAGACGTATTTAAAGATTTTTGTAAGGCAGATGCGACGCCAGGTTTTAATCGCGTTAGCGTAACATCAACTGGATCAGGTAACCCCGTTAGCGGCAACAAAGTTGGTCGAAGCACGAAAGTGACTGGTGATGAATCGGGTACATGTAAAAATGTGACAGGCGATGAATATGTATCTGCAGAACAGTCACAAAGTTTTTGTGGCAGCTTTGCCGCTGAATCACCTTCTAAGTTCAGTATTTCTGAAACAATGAAGGGTAAGAAAGTTTCAGGCGACAATGTTGGCCGTTCAGGAAAAGTGACTGGAAATGACAATGGTTCAGATCACCAATTGACTGGTACGCAATACATGCAGGCGAGTGAAAGCACAGCACCTGCAAAAGTTAATGTTAGTCAAACTTTACGTGGTGGTTCTGTAACAGGTCAGCACATTGGTCGAAGTGAAAACGTAACGGGTGATGAGCCAGGCAGTTGCCGCAATGTAACAGGTGACGATTACGTTGGTTCTGAGCAGTACGCAGACTTTTGTAAAAGTACGCCTGCACCAACTGATAAAAAGGTTGGTCTGTCAAATACCTTAATGGGTAAGTCAGTAACAGGCACAATGACCGGACGTTCAGAAACTGTAACAGGTGATGAGCCAGGCACATGTCAGGCAGTAACGGGTACGCCCTATGCAACTGCTCAACAGGCAGGTGACTTTTGTTCAAGTGATCAAGCCGCTATGGCAGCTGCACGTAATGCGAAAGGCACAACGAATGTTGGCGCAAGCATGACAGGTATTCAGCCAGGTATTAATGGAGCGATGACTGGCGGTTCAAAGGGTGCATGTGAACCTGTAACGGGTACGCCGTATGTTGGTGCTGATCAGGCTGCAAGTGCTTGTCCTGCAACGGCAGCGACGTCAACAAGTCCAGACTTTCCGCAAGCAGTTGGTGGCGGTCAGCCATGGGGACAGTTTAGTGTTTCTGGACCAGCAGGCGACGCACAGGAAATGATGGCTAACGGTGCCGTAACGGGTTCTAGTTATGAGAAAGGTCACATTACGGGTCCTTTCGGTATGGCTGGTGGCAAGGTTACCGGTACTGAAGAAGCTCGTTTTGGCGGTTCGAAAGAACCTATGCCTGAGCCTGTTGCTATTCCAGCAGAGACTGTTGAAGGTCGTGTCAAATCACGCATTAGTGGTGAAGGACAAAATGCTGGTCAGAAGATTACAGGTGATGACTGGGACCGTGGTGATCACGTAACCGGTACTGAAGGAAGATCAGCGACACGTCGTAATCCGACTCGCCGTGGAGCAGTAGCGACAATGGCAGTCGATAACAAGCGAAACGAAGAAGCTGCTTTACCAGTGAGTAAAGTAACAGGTAGTAGTGGCAACACTGCGCAAGGTTCGTTAATTACTTACTCTGGCGGCGCTCGCGGTTAAAGCTGCATCGCAAAAGTAAGGAATGTTAAGGCGTAATAAAAACCGCTCTACACATCGAGGAAGATTTGGTGTGCGGACGGGGCAGGCAACTGCAGCGAATAGTTCTCGCCCTGGTAGGGTTGAACAAACTGCTGTAGTTGCCACAGCCAACCACCCAATGGTGGATGGCAAAGATAATGGTCACTTGTATCAATACGAGCAGTCAGTAAAGAAATCGTTTGATGCAATTGTACCGACGCTTCGCAAAGTGTCAGCCTTGCAACATGAGGATGATTTTGTGGGGCAGGCGCAAGCGGTTGCAACACAACAACTTGGCTACCCTTTACCAGAAGAGATTCTGAAGGATGCCTGGGTTGAGCAATTGGATATGCGTTCGTTGTTCGCATGGTGTGTGTTTAAAAACTATCATCGTTTTTGTGATGAGTTTTTTGCAAATGCACCGCTGAACAACACAAGTTCTGATGAGTTTCAGAGCTTTATACAGGGTTGTGGTTTCCACACATTGGATATATCACCCTGCGCAGACGGACGTTTGGCACATGCTATTCGTTACGTGTTACGACTACCGATAGATGCGGTTCGTCGTAAGTCATACGCAGGTGCGATGTTTGATATAGACAACAGTATCCAGAAATGGGTGGAAACAGAAATGCTGCGATACCGTGAAGGGTTGCCGAATACGGCAGATTCACCAACACGATATCTGAAGACAGTGGCTTATCACTTCAGTTCGGTTGATCCGAGTCATGAAGGTTGTGCGGCACACGGTTCTGATGATGCGAAAGCAGCGGCTGAAGGCTTGAATCGTTTAAAGGCGTTTCAAGAGGCGATTGAAAACAGTTTTTGTTGCGGTGCCTCGATCGACTTATTGTTGCTCGGCATCGACACAGACACCGACGCAATCAAGGTACATGTACCTAATGTGAACGGCGAGATTGATTTAGATAGGTTTGTTGATGCAAAAGATGTTTATCAACAAACCCAGCATCTCTCTGCAGTAGACGGGATGCAACGAATCGAACAAATGATTCGTGATGCGCAAGCAAGCGTGGGCGACGGTATGTTGAAATTTATCAGCAAACTGATTGCAAACAACTTGTCGCAAATTGAATATGTACGTAGCTACTATGGTAGCCACTACGAAGATATAGGCCATGCTGAACGCTTTATTGGTGCAGGTATTGGCTTTGAAGAAGTGCAACTACGCAATCTGACTTACTTTGCGTACTTGAACACAGTTGAAGAATCAACAGCCGACTTTGATGTAGGCATCAAGATCTTCAGCAAGTTGAATGTTGCACATGGTTTGCCGGTACCCATCGTGATTCGATTTGATTATCACGGCCAAGTACCTGGATCACGCGAAAGAGCGATTGAACATTGCCAGCGTGTTTCCGATGCGGCAGCAAGCCGCTACAGCGAACTCGCTGAAAAAGGTTTGCTACATACATTGCTGGTTGTTCGTGATTGTAATGCTAACGGCCAGATTGAGATTTTAGGTTCGTCGCTGAATGCGGCGTTATAGACGCGGAGTAGTTAGGTGAAAATTTGTCAGGTAGAAAAGCCCCTGGTTTCAACTAACCGCATACCGGGGATGGAACACAAGCATTTGCAAGTAGTGCTTGATGGTAAAACACAGTTTGTAGCTGTTGATGCCGTTGGTGCGAAGCCAGGTGACTGGGTGATTTGTGTAGGTAGCTCCGCTGCGCGTGAGGCTGCTGGAAGCAAAGAGTATCCGAGTGATTTGACAATAGTCGGCATTATTGATCACTGGGAAGGATAACGGTGGATATTTACCAGGCAGATGAACCCCTGGTTTGTACAAGCCGTGTACCCGGTTTGCAGCAGACGCACTTGAGAGTGTTGAGAAACAAAAAGGGTAACAAGGTTGTTGCCACAGATCCGGTAGGAGTACGTGAAGGTAACTGGGTCTTTACAGCAAGTGGTTCAGCAGCACGCCATGCGGCAGGTTTTGAAGTGCTGACGGACTTAACGATAGTAGGAATTATTGATGACTGGCAAGGGTAAGCCAGTATCAAATATATAAAGTAATTTTAATTTAACTGAGATATTAGGAGATAAGCAGATGGCTAATGATAACTACGGAATCGCCTTAGGCATGATCGAAACTCGTGGCCTGGTGCCAGCAATTGAAGCAGCAGATGCAATGACTAAAGCAGCAGAAGTACGCTTAATCGGTCGTGAATTTGTTGGCGGTGGTTATGTAACTGTTCTAGTTCGTGGTGAAACAGGTGCGGTTAACGCTGCTGTTCGTGCGGGCGCAGACGCTTGTGAACGTGTTGGTGACGGCCTTGTAGCGGCTCACATCATTGCTCGTCCACACAAAGAAGTTGAACCAGTTCTTCCAGCAGGCGAATAAGACTGCTTAAACTGTAACAACATATTTTTAACTGAAACTTATTAAGGAGAGCAACAATGGCCAATGACAATTATGGTATAGCTCTAGGTATGATCGAAACACGTGGTCTAGTTCCTGCAATTGAAGCAGCAGACGCGATGACTAAAGCAGCAGAAGTATCACTTATCGGGCGTGAGTTCGTTGGCGGTGGTTATGTAACTGTTCTAGTTCGTGGTGAAACAGGTGCGGTTAATGCAGCTGTTCGTGCTGGCGCTGATGCATGTGAACGTGTTGGTGACGGCTTAGTAGCTGCGCACATTATTGCTCGTCCACATTCTGAAGTTGAGCCTGTTTTGCCTGCGGCAAAATAAGGTTTCGCAGTTTTAGTTATTAAATAGGAGAACAGAGCATGGCTAACGAAAACTATGGTATTGCCTTAGGCATGATTGAAACGCGCGGCTTGGTGCCAGCAATTGAAGCAGCAGACGCGATGACTAAAGCAGCAGAAGTATCACTTATCGGACGTGAGTTCGTAGGCGGTGGCTATGTAACTGTTCTAGTTCGTGGTGAAACAGGTGCGGTTAATGCAGCTGTTCGTGCGGGCGCTGATGCTTGTGAACGTGTTGGTGACGGCTTAGTAGCCGCGCACATTATTGCTCGTCCACATTCTGAAGTTGAGCCTGTTTTACCTACAGCTGATAGCAGTAGTTCTGCTAAAGCCAAAGGTTAAGACGTTTTAGTTATTTATTAGGAGAACAAACCATGGCTAATGAAAACTATGGTATTGCCCTGGGTATGATTGAAACGCGTGGCTTGGTGCCAGCAATTGAAGCAGCAGACGCAATGACCAAGGCAGCTGAAGTTAGTCTGATTGGTCGTGAGTTTGTTGGTGGTGGTTACGTGACAGTTCTGGTTCGTGGTGAAACAGGTGCTGTAAACGCGGCCGTCCGAGCGGGTGCTGATGCTTGTGAACGTGTTGGTGACGGCTTAGTAGCTGCTCACATTATTGCTCGTCCACATTCTGAAGTTGAGCCTGTACTGGCTAATAGCGAAGGTTTTACACCTAGAAAGGTTTCTTAAAACCTGACAGGTATGTAACGCGTGATGCTATATGCTAATGCTGATCAGTGGGTTCTAGGTTATCTTGGTAGAGCACTCAGTTTAGAAATGACCGCAGTACAACAGTATGCGACTCATGCTAAATTGGTGTCTGCTTGGGGCCTGACTGAAGATGCAAGCAAATTACATGAGGAGTCACTCGAAGAGATGGGGCATGTAGAGAGAGTTATCTCTCGCATGCTTGCTCTTGGGGTGGCGCCTAATGCTTCTATGCTTCGTCCAGTGAAACTCGGTACCAGTTTGAGTGAACTGCTCTATGCAGGGGCGGAACTAGAAAAAGATTTAGTGGAGTTATACAGCCAAGCTGTACATCATTGTGCATCAAATGGTGACCACGATAATCGTAAGTTCTTTGAAGGTCTTCTCATCGAAGAGCAAGAACATGATGTGGCCCTTACAGCATGGATAAAAAGACTAGAAACAACCGAGAGCGCTCAAGCATCTCGAGCTACATTCTAGCTTGGAGGAAGCATGCAATCTGAATGGAAAGACCGTAAACGTCCAAATCGTTTAGAAAGACGATACGAATTTGAGGACTATGAAGTATTACGTGATTTTCTTGACCTCGCAGCTGACTTATCAGAAAAAGAAGATTATTATCCAGATATGGGTTTTGGTCGTGACTATGTTAATGTTACTATCCATGCAGAAGAAGATAGTGACACTGTCACAGAAAAACAACGTCAATTTGCTGAGCAACTTGACATCCTTTTTAGCGAGAAGCCTACAGAGCACTAGTCGATGAGTATTATTGCCATTGTTGGTAACAAGGGTGGGGCAGGAAAAACCACATTATCGATAAACCTTGCCTCGGGCCTGAATAAACGCTCTCGCACGGCAATCATTGACGCAGATCCTCAACGTTCATCATTACAATGGCGCGCTTTCTCGGAAAACGACACTATTCCTGTATTTGCTGCTGAAGATGAGCTGAGCGAACAAGCTGAAGAATTGAAGAAAGATTATGACCGAATTGTCATAGATTGCCCGCCTTCTGTTTATGCACCGCAAACGAATAAGGCGCTTATTATAAGTGAACATGCCGTCGTACCGGTCCAGCCATCTCCGATGGATTTATGGGCTACAGTACATATCGTCGAGGCTGTTGAAAAAGCCCAAGAAACGAATGCTGATTTAAAGCCTTTATTGGTAATAAATCAATTAGAGCCACGTACCTTGTTATCTAGATTAGTACGTGAAGCCGTTCAAGAAATTGGTATACCTGTTGCTGATGCGATGATTCGTCGTCGTGCCATTTTCCGCAGCAGTGCACTGGATGGCAAAAGTGTTTATGAAGCTGGTCGCCGAGGCGATGCAGCCGTAGAAGAGATTGAAAGTTTGATCCAGGAGATTGTTCAATGAGTACGAATAAAACCATGAAAAATAAACTCGTCAACACAATGCGAGCTACAAAAGCAGGTACGAGTAACGTGGATACAGCTACAGTAACACCAGAAAAAGAGGCACCTGTTGCAAAGAAAGCCGCTGCCCCAGCTAAAAAAACTACAACGACTAAGAAAAAGAAGGCAGCGAAGCCTACATCAACAGGATTCTCATCTCCTAACCGCGTTTGGCCAGACTAAATCAATAAAGCATAGATAAAAATCTATACAATTATTAAATACAATATGCTAAAGTATATGAATCAGGTGTTCCTCGTACCTTAGGGTGATGGTGAAGGGGCACATGTACATAATGCCGTAATTAAGGCATATAAGAGCCAGTTTGTATAAATGGTACCTACGGGATGACAATCGAGGCTTCTATTATTTACTCATTTTAGGGTAATCAGTTGCGATGTCTTTACGGCAGTAGGATTGGTAGGTTGCCGTTAATCCGATAAAGCTTTCGGTCGTTAATATGTCAAAGTCCAGCGATAACAATAATAATCCACCTAACGTACTTTCATCTGATTATCTTATTCGCCATGTTACTTTAAGGCAGCTGCAGGTCTTTGAAGTTATTTTTCGTTTAGGCAGTTTCACTCGCGCTGCTGAGGAATTGTTTCTTACCCAGCCGACTGTTTCCATGCAAATCAAAAAGCTGAGTGAAGCAATCGGCTTACCATTATTTGAACATGTAGGTCGTCGTGTTGAACCAACAGAAGTTGGTGTTGAGCTCTATGACGTCTGTCACAACATGTTCACCTCATTGCAAAATTTTGAAATGAAAGTAGCTGATATGAAAGGGCTGAAACGGGGGCGTTTACGTTTGGCGGTTATCACGACTGCAAAATATATGGCACCTGAAATGCTAGGTGATTTTAGTAAGCTTTATCCTGGCGTTGAGCTTGCTCTTAAAGTGACCAATCGCGACAGTATTATTGATCGTATGCATAATAATGTTGATGATTTGTATATTATGGGGCAGGTTCCGGAAGGGGAGCTTGAGGTAAAATCATATTCTTTTGCAGCGAATCCATTGGTTGTACTTGCTCCTCGTGAGCATCCCTTGGTGAATAAGAAAAATATTAGTCTTGAAGAAATTGCCAATGAGCCTTTTATTGTTCGTGAGTCTGGTTCAGGAATGCGAGATGCAACTTTTAAGGCCTTCGATGCAAAAGGCTTACATCCAAAAGTCAGGATGGAGTTGGGCAGCAATGAGGCGATTAAACATTCGATTGTTGGTGGGCTTGGCTTATCGGTAATGTCATTGCATACGGTTTTGCTTGAAGGTATTGATGGGCCCGTTGCGATTCTCGATGTGGAAGGATTTCCAATTATGCGTCATTGGTACATGGTCTATCCAAAGGGTAAAGAGTTGTCATTAGTTGCCAGTACTTTCTTGGATTTTGCCATCGAGTATGAATCAAAAATTAATAAAAGAATGGAAAAAATTTGGCCCGCGTTGAAAAAAAGATTATTAAAAGATTAATTAAGCCTTAACATAATACATCTATAAAATAAGGGGTTAATGATTGCTCTATATCAAAGCAAGTTATAGTAACTATAGTGAAATTAATGTGTAATTTAGACCAGAACAACGGATAATTTAACAAATAATAAATACAATATTAGAAAAATCTATATGATAAAAAAATAATAATGATTTTTCTTTGGAGGCAGAGAAATGTGTATATTTAAAAAAATATACTCGCGTAACATAACGCGAGATATTTTGATAGTGCTGTTGCTGTTACGCCAACACTAATGGCTTCCCGATTTGTTCTTACAACATGGTTAGATACCGGGGCCGAACACTTAACGAGGTCTTCAACCTAACTCGGGTTGAGAAATGAATATGGAGCAGCTTATTGTTTTGGTGGCAGGGCTACCAATTATTTCCGCACTGTTAATTCAATTATTTTCAACACGCATTGGTCGTGGTGCTGCACGGCTCAGTGTAGTAATGACCACTCTCAGTTTTTTGCTGTCTGCATTGTTATTGACATGGGCACTAACTGGCCATGATCCGCAAGCACTATCCCTAGGTAATAGCACGGCAATTGTGTTGTTTGATCCATTGGGTACCTTGCTAGCGACAATTATTCTTGGTATCAGTTTGATTGTTCACTTGTACTCAGTGCGTTATATGGCTGAAGAAGCTGCCTACGGTCAATTTTTTGTATTACTTGATCTCATGACGGCTGCCCTGCTGTTTATGGTTGTTGCAGGTGACTTGATCACATTAGTGATTGCCTGGTATTTAGTTGGCGTTTTATTGTACTTTTTGTTGGGACAGGATACTCGCAGCCAAACAGCGTACCGTTTTGCTTTCTGGACACTCATCACATATCGAATTGGTGATCTTCCGTTAATTGTTGCTGCGGCTCTGTTGTACAACGCCTATGACACTTGGTCGCTCACTGTTATTTTTAACGAGATTGTTGCGAATCCATATGCGCATCAATTAATGGGCTTGTCTTTAACAAACGTAGTAGCAGGACTGATTGGTTTTGCAGCATTTGCGCGTTCAGCACAATTTCTTTTACATACATGGTTGCCATATACAATGGATGGGCCAACCCCTGTGTCGGCATTGATGCATGCGGGTATTGTTAATGCGGGCGGTTTTTTAATAAATCGTTTTGCCCCTGTATTTGCAAACAGTGGAGATGTTCTGAATTGGATATTTGTGGTTGGTTTGATAACGGCAATATTTGGTTCGTTATTGATGTTAACGCAGAATGATATTAAGAAAGCTCTTGGTTATTCGACCATGGGGCAAATGGGCTTCATGATTATGGAGTGTGGTATTGGTGCATTTTCATTGGCGATATATCACATGTTTGCACATGGTGTTTTCAAGGGCACTATGTTCCTATCGGCAGGTGGCGTCATCAATAGTGCAAGGCAAGATGATGGTATCCCCAAAGATGAGCTATATACTTTTGCGGTAGAAAAGCTTCCGAGCAAGGCACGTAAACCGTGGCTATTGATGGCTGCAATTACCCTAATAGTTCCACTTGTGATTCTTGTTTTTGCCCACTTGCTTATTGCTGAAGATTATTTCCAGAAACAAGGTGCCGTCATACTCTTGTTCTTTGGTTGGGTCACAGGTGCACAATTAATATTTGCTACTTATCGAATGCGAACTCAAAATATTTGGCGGATGGTCGGTTTGAGTGTGTTATCGCTTGTGGTTGTTGTGTTGGGTTATGTCTTTATCAGCCATGCATTTGACTTGTTCCTGTATCCCGATGCGGCATTCCGTGCACAGCTTTATACTGCTGCTTCTGTAGATATTTTACGCTTTGATGTGCTAGTGGTGATTACGACACTGATTATCGTGCTGGGGTGGGTCGTTACTTACTATGCTGAACAAGGTGGCTATCGTCGGCATAAGCAGAGTAAACGTCTATGGTTGAATTTCTATGCTTTGATATCACGTGAATTTTATATCAGTGATATCTATACACGGTTAACGCGGACAGTTTTGGCTATTTCGGGTCGGTTGAATATCTGGCTGAGGTGGATGTGACAGGATTAACTTGACTACGATTGGGTAACCGAGAATATAATCATGCAAATTTTCAACGAAATTAGGCTCAATAATATACGCGGCGACTTGTTCGGCGGTGTTACCGCTGCGGTGGTAGCCTTGCCTATGGCGCTTGCCTTTGGTGTGGCATCCGGTGCAGGTGCTGAAGCGGGCCTGTATGGCGCCATTATGGTTGGTTTGTTTGCTGCCTTGTTTGGTGGGTCACCGACGTTGATCTCGGAGCCGACAGGTCCAATGACGGTTGTTTTTACAGCTGTCATTGCAAAATTGATTGCCTCCGATCCGGTTAATGGTATGGCGATGGCCTTCACAGTGGTCATGATGGCGGGTGTATTTCAGCTTCTTTTCGGTGCTATGCGCTTGGGTAAGTATGTCACCCTTATGCCTTATACTGTCGTGTCAGGGTTTATGTCAGGAATAGGTATTATCCTGATTATTTTACAGATCGGCCCACTACTTGGTCAGGCAGCACCGGGTGGTGGAGTGGTAGGTATTCTTGAGGAGTTACCGACGCTATTTTCAGGGATAAAGGTCGAAGAATTTACTCTAGGCATAATGACCATATTGATCCTGTTTTTCATGCCCGCTAAGTTTAAACGTTACCTGCCTCCGCAATTACTCGCACTGATACTTGGTACCGTTGTATCAATAATAATTCTCGGTTCGGCAGATATACGGCGCATTGGAGAAATCCCAACTGGTTTACCTGAACTTGTAATGCCAGTATTTAGCACTGAACAATGGGTGATTATGTTTGTTGATGCGATAGTGCTCGGTATGCTTGGTTGTATCGATGCCCTGTTAACATCAGTAATCGCAGATAGCCTGACACGTACTCAGCATAACTCTGATAAAGAGCTCATTGGGCAGGGTATCGGTAATATTATGTCAGGGCTGTTTGGCGGTTTACCCGGCGCTGGTGCAACTATGGGAACTGTAGTTAGTATCCAGGCGGGTGCACTTACCGCACTGTCAGGAATAATCCGTGCGGCAATCCTGTTGGTTGTCGTGTTGTGGGCTGCAGGGTTAACTTCTCTTATTCCGTTGGCAGTACTTGCGGGTATCGCCATGAAGGTAGGTATAGATATCATCGATTGGCGCTTTCTGAAGCGCGCCCATATTATTTCTGGTAAAGGCGCTCTGATTACCTACGGTGTCATTGTGCTAACAGTCTTCGTCGATCTAATAGCGGCAGTCAGTATCGGGCTCTTTGTTGCTAATATCATGACAGTAACGAGGCTATCTGATTTACAGTCTGATGATGTTCAGGCAGTGACTGATCCGGATGAAACTGATCTAGAATTGTCTGATGAAGAACGTAAGTTATTAAGTTCAGCACAAGGGCATATCCTTCTTTTGCATTTGCGTGGCACGATGATATTCGGTACGTCACGCGTCATTACACGGAAGAACTCTGAAGTAGAGAGCTGCCAGGTTCTGATCATCGACTTGAATGATGTTGTTCACCTGGGTGTCTCAGCAGCGTTGGTTATCGAAGAGGCGATACTTGATATGGTCAAGGCAGGTCGTAGTGTTTATATCGTTGGCGCAAAGGGGCAGACGCGTCAGCGATTGGATAAACTTGGCATTCTTCAGCAGTTACCAGCAGAGAATATTGTTGAAGAGCGTCATGAAGCCCTGGAACGTGCAGTCACATGATGCGTTTGGAATTAACAGAGGCAAGGCATTGAGGATCGAGGTTATTACAGAATGACTGATATCGTTTTTATTGCGCTGGCCGGGATTTTCCTGCCGTTGTTCCCGATGAGTATGGTATTTAATGCCGTTCTTGACCGGATCAATCAGGCCTGGTTAAAAGGGGGCTTATTTGTAGTATGGCCGTTATGTGGTTTATTAATCATATTTTATAGCGGTGTGGCAATCCCTGACTGGGTATTAACGTTGGCACTGGGAACGTCGATTTTGTATGCCTTGCGCATGCTCAGTTTGCGTGAAGTGAATCAATGGAATGGGTTTCTGGCAACTTCTTTATGGAGTTTGTTATGGCTTGCGGCCCTACAAGGTACGTCAGAGATATTGATGTATGCTTATGCATTATGCATGACAGTGCCATTGGTATTATTGGTGATGCTAAGTGCAGGGCTGGAACAACGTTATGGCGCAGCTTTTACAGGGTTGTATGGTGGCTTGGCGCGAACTATTCCTCGTTTCTCCGGCGTACTGGTTACAGTCATAGTGGCTGCAATTGCTACGCCCTTGTTTCCAACATTTTTTATAATGTTCGACCTGATTGTTGAAACCATTTCTATCAGGCCTTTTGCTGCGATGATGCTACTACTTATTTGGTTACTTTGGAGTTGGGCGGGTGCTCGTCTAATTCAGGGATTAATTGTGGGTAGGGCAAGTAATGTCAGGGTTGTTGACTTTGATGTTCCTACTATTAGTTTTTATAGCATTGTATTACTGGCGTTAGCTATGGCAGGTATTTATATGAGCAGGATTATTTTATGAGTTTACCGAAAGGACAAAGGCTCAGTATCCGCTCCATGGTTTATGTGGCGAGTGAACAGATACCTTATTTCTGGCCAATGCGTACCTTCATTCATCACAACCCTTTGCATGGTATGGAGGACCTGCCTTTTGAGCAGGCAGTACAAGAAGGTAAACGATTATTACATGGGCGTGTATTTTTGCGTCGCCCCATTTACCAAATGTATCTTGAACAAGGTAAGGTTGACCGTGACAATCTTGTTAACCAAGTTAGTCACTATGTTGCAAAACGTGATGCGATTCCAGGCATAGACTTACAGCAATGGTTAATGGCTTTGCTCACGGAAACTGAACAAAAAGTTATCACTAAACATGATATTGCCAGTGATGAGGATATTCAGGCGGCTGTAAATGGCCAACCTCTTGCAGAAGCTACATCATCCACTTCTGACAACATTGTTCCACACTTGCGCCATGAATTGCTTGGCGATAGACCTGTTTATGACACACTCGATGCCTTGTACGGAACCGAAATTGCCAACGAGCTTGATGAACTCGTCATTAAGAGTTGTTTAGATTTTTTTGATGAAGGGCAATCTGTCTGGTCAATGCCGGGACGTAAACGTGGGTTCTTTAAAGCATGGCGTGAGGTTGCTAACCGCAATATCCGACTTTATTTGCGTGGCATGGATATTAAGGACATTCTCTCGGAGGAAGACTCACCTGAAGGTGTTATTGCTCATGTGATGAATACATTGGGTATACCAGAAGAGCGATGGGTGCATTATTTTACGCGTGAACTTGCACAGCTACACGGGTGGACCGGTTTTATTCGTTGGCGCTGGAATGCGAAGAACTATTACTGGAGTAAAACACATCCTGCTGATTTGATTGATTTGGTTGCGATCCGCCTGACTTTTGCGCTTGCACTATTAAGCGAACGCCAAGGCGAGCATGGCTATGAAAATATTACTACTTCCGCACCCGCTATTGAAGATGCAATTGAAAAGAACACGGCGGAAACATATTTGCGCTATGAATTGTTTGGTAAAACGATTTTACCTGGTATGGCTAAGAAGGTGGAACAAACACTCGCACGTGGAAAAGCTTCGCAAACTGAAAAAGTCTTTTCTGAATACACAGCGTTTAAACGTGAACACGAGGCTAAAACACAGGCGGAACGCCTTAAAACAATTGCAACACGCGTTAACCAGCTTGATGCACTGCAGTCCTTGTCGACTGATGATTTTAATCATTTGCTTGATAGCTTACGCATGTTTGAGTTCTGCGAGGGCATGTTCTGGTTGCGAGCAATGGAAGCACATGCCATTAATCATTTATTGGATGGAGTGAATGTTGCGCCGCCTCAGCCACGAGAAAAACGTCCGTTCGTACAGGCCATGTTTTGTATCGATACACGCTCTGAACGGATCCGTCGTCACTTGGAAAGTGTGGGCGATTATCACACCTATGGAATAGCCGGTTTCTTTGGGGTTCCCATGAGTTTCATGGAGTTGGGCAAGGGCAGTGAAATGCATCTTTGTCCGGTGTTGTTAACGCCGAAGAACCTAGTGCTGGAAATGACCGTAGCGGATGCTGAAGATGTACATGCAGTCACGGCACTTGAAAAGGCCATGCATGAACTTAAAGAATCTGTATTTGGTCCTTTTGTGACAGTAGAGGCCATTGGTTTGTTATTTGGCTTTGATATGGTCGGTAAGACCTTAATGCCACAAACCTATAATCACTGGCGCAAACGTCTTCATAAAAAGAAACGTTCCACTCATTTGTTGATTGATAAGCTAAGTCGTGAGCAAGCAGATTCTATTTTAAGAACAGTACAGCGTGCTGTTATTACGATGGCTGTTGAACAGGAATTTGGGCTTAAACCTGAACAGATCAGTGATAACATGGTGCGTGAGATACGTGAAGCGGCACTTGGACGACAGACAGGCGCACCAACATTATCCAATGCAAGAAATCTGAATAAGAAACAAGAACAGCAGTTTATCTTGCGTATACGTGAAACGTATAAAATTGATTCGGCCTACACTCAATTACAAATGGAACGACTCGGTAGAATAGGCTTTAGTCTTGATGAACAGGTTGGTTTCGTTAGTCAGGCCTTGCATTCAATAGGTTTAACCAAAGACTTTTCACGATTCGTTCTTCTGTTTGGGCATGGCAGTACCTCTGAAAATAATCCGTATGAGTCTGCACTAGATTGTGGTGCATGTGGTGGTAACCATGGGCAGGTAAGTGCGCGGGTACTTGCGCAAATGGCAAATAAAAAAGAAGTTCGCCGTAAGCTGCGTGCTCAGGGGCTCGATATAAATGATGATGCATGGTTTGTAGGCGCGCATCATAATACGACGACAGATGAACTTATGCTTTACGATCTAGATCATGTGCCTTCAACACATATCTTTTACATGGATCGATTACGCACCGGTTTGTCAGCGGCCTCTCATTTATGTGCACAAGAGCGTTTACCAAGTTTGCAGCTTGAGCCAACGTCTCAGGAACCAACAGCGGCTTATCGCGAGATTGAACGTAATGCGATGGATTGGTCACAGGTTCGCCCAGAGTGGGGGCTGTCACGTAATGCATATATCATTATTGGGCGTCGCGAATTAACCAAGGATATGTCGTTAGATGGTCGCGCCTTCATGCATTCCTATGACTATCGATTAGATCCAATGCAACGTTTATTAGAGAATATTATTACAGGCCCGTTGGTGGTTGCTCAATGGATTAACATGGAGCATTATTTTTCAACGGTCGATAATGAAAAATTTGGTAGTAGCAGCAAGGTTTACCACAATGTTGCAGGACGCTTTGGTGTCATGACAGGAGGTCTTAGTGATTTACGTACAGGCCTTCCATCACAAACGGTCCTTAAGAATGGTTTACCATATCATGAACCACTGCGATTGATTGCGGTGATTGAGTCACCGTTAGAACATGCACGTAAAGCAATAGAAAGCGTATTTGCCGTCAAGACACTCGTTGTTAATGATTGGATCCGTATGTTGGTCATCGATTCAGATAAACAAACAGTCTATACCTATAACGATGGTGAATGGGATGCCAAGCCCCTTTCTGATGTAAATGAATCATCCTTAATGAAGGAGTCACTCTAATAATGAAAAACCTCAACTTCAGTTCAGTCAAAAAACTTGAAATCATTCTTAGTGGGGAGCATCAGGCTTTTGCCACTGACTTGCTCGATAATGCAGGTGTGACGGGTTATACCATTATTAATAACCTTTCTGGTAAGGGGCGCCACGGTTTCCATGAAGGCCACCTTATGTTTAATGAAGAAGATGTGCTGATTATGATTATTGTGGCTATACCTGAAGAGTTGGTTGAACCAATTCTTGAAGGCCTTGAGCCTTTCTACAGCGAACATACTGGTGTTGTGTTTATATCAGATATTAATGTAGCTAGATTGGGTAAATTTAGTACATAATGTTTTTACATCCTTTCGATTAGAGATGTAACCAAAAAGGCGAGACCAGTGTCTCGCCTTTTTAGATTGTAACATCTGAGTAAATATTTCAGATGATATGCAGTTATAAATTCAGTTCTAAAAAATCAAATTCATCATTACCAGCATAACAACGAGGAAGAGTATCGTCATGATACCGCCTGCTCTCATGAAATCAGGTACGCGATAACCAGCTGGCCCCATAATTAATGCATTAACCTGATGCGTTGGTATCAAGAATGAATTAGAAGTTGCAATGGCGACGGTTAAGGCAAACATGGCAGGACTAGCACCAATGCCTATAGCGATATTCACTGCAAGTGGAACAAGCAGTACCGTTGCGCCGACATTAGACATAACCAGTGTAAAGAATGTTGCAAGCACGGCTATCGCAGCCTGAATGACCCAGGTGGGTGAGTCACCCATGACGAAGAGTACTTGCTCAGCAATCCATTTCGCAGTACCTGATGTTTCTACGGCGAGTCCCAGAGGGATAAGTGAAGCAAGTAGAAAGACAGTTTTCCAACTAACCGCTTCATAGGCCTCATCTATCGTTAGTACGCGTGTCAAGATCATGCCGATTGCACCTGTCAACAAAGAGACTGATAAGCGCAAGTCAGTAAATAAAATTAAACCTAATGCAATCGAGAAGAAAAAAGTGGCCCAACGTAATTTTTCAGGGCGGAGTTTTTCTGCACGAGGATATTCGGTCGTCACAACAACAAAATTACGGTCGTTTTCAATGCGCTCTAATACATCCCAGCGAGTGTGGACAACTAGTGTGTCACCTGCCTGAAAAGGAATTCTTCGAATATCATCACCTTCGCGCATGGTTTCGCCATTGCGGTGCAAACCAACCAAGGCAAGCCCATAAGTTTTACGCATCCATAAATCACAGGCACTTTTATCGATAAGTGCAGAACCTGGTGGTATAACAATTTCTGCGATACCTGCCTTGCTCGCTGCCAGTGAGTCAGAGAATGAACGTAATGATTTTCGTTTCTTTAAATTATATTTTTCAACGAATTTTTCTAGATCTTCAGGAGAGGCTACCACCCCGAGTACCATGCCTGATTCAATTTGGGTGTCCCGTGCAAGAGAACCGGGGCCAACACGACTATCACCACCAAGTCGCTTGCTGGCGATAACACGAACACGGTTACTATTTTCAATATCGTTAAGCTCTTTGCCGACCAGACTGCTGTCTTCAGTGGCAACAAGTTCAGACATTGTGTAATCAACTTTATAAACATCTCGGAAATACTGCATCGGGTCAGAACCGCTGGTACTGCTTTCACTTTTAGTCGCAGGTAAAACAAAGCGACCTGCTACCACGAAATATATAATACCGGTAGCAACCAGTGCTAAGCCGATTGGTGTAACGGAAAATAGCCCCCATGTTTCCATTTGCTGATCAGCTGGTAATGCTTTGTTCGAGGTAAGAATCAAATCGTTAAGTAAAATCAATGGGCTTGAACCAACCATTGTAATCGTACCGCCGAGAATCGCACAAAAGCCCATTGGCATTAGAAGACGCGACATAGGTAAACCTGAACGTGCAGAGATACGTGATACAACCGGTAGGAATAGCGCAGCCGCACCCACGTTTTGCATGAACGAAGAAATAACAGCAACCGTTGATGAAATGATTGGGATAATACGACTTTCAGACGTACCGCCAATTTTTAAAATAAACGTAGCGACTTTACTCATTAGGCCGGTCTTATCTAGACCTGCTCCAATAATCATGACGGCGACGATTGACATAACGGCATTAGAAGCAAAGCCATCAAAGAGGTGTTGAGTGTCTACCAGACCTTGTTCAAGTCCCATATACGGTGCGAGCAGGGATGTTAGACCAAGTAAAACCATGATCGAGATAGCGGCGATATCCACCCCAACGACTTCAAAGGCAAATAAATAGATGGTCAGTATCAGAACAGCACTCACCCAAGCAATTTGGATTGTTGGTACGATTGAAGCAATATACAGCGCTATTACTATAAAGATGGCAAGAGCGACAAGTTGTTTTGTCGATGCGCGTTTAGAGGGTTTATATTTTTGCTCTTCATCTGCTAGGGCGGTCATGTTGCTTCCTTCGTATAATGGATTTGCCAGTCGTGCATGTACAAAAATAGCGAGTTATGCAGCCAGTATGGTCGCAGCGAACGGTCTGTTTACACGCTCAGTTAATAATCCGGATGGAAATGCGGAAAAGCTATATTGTCTGCATAATGGTAAGAGAGAACATTATGCTGGCGACTTTATGGCTATTATACGTATTTTTAGCGATGTTCCTATCTCCCTTATGAGATAGAAGGGAATTCGGTATGAATTGGAGTGAATTAGGTTATGGCATTCATGATCAGGTAACCACCCAGCATCACACCGATCCACAAAACCATACTGCCTGTTGGCCAACTCTCATTTAGGTGGTATTTCGATAGGCGTCCTGTTTGTAATGAGTGCTGGAAGGCACGCCAGCCTGTTTGAACCAGTTTTAGTATTGTGCGATTGACGCTTTGCAGCAAATTAAAACCCGCTCGACCGGTGGCCGGTAACAGCTTTCTGTATGACCATTCGATATCAATGTTCACAGAGTGTAATTCGGGTGGATACAAGCCTCGTTTGTTTAACCAGACAAAGGCGAGCGCGGAGAAGAATAGGAGCTGCAGTTGCGCGAGAACATGTGTGAGATCATAAGGCCAGTAATCAATATGCCAAGGCAGTAAAGCATACAAGTACTGTGGTTGCATGCCAATAAAGAGGCATAAAAAGGCAGCAATGCTCATGGCAACCAGCATATTCATTGGTGCCTCTTTGGTGCGGATCCCCGAATCATGATGAAAAAAGGCAAAGTAAGGCACCTTGATACCAGCATGGTGAAAGACGCCCGCCGCAGCAAACAGTAGCATTAACCAAATTACGTTATAGCCTTCTTGTAAAGCGGCCACCATAATTAATGACTTCGCAATAAAGCCACTAAACAACGGGAACGCAGATATTGAAGCGGCCCCGATGATACAAAATGTCGCAGTCCAGGGCATGCTCTTGTATAGGCCACCTAAGTCTGAGCCATTTATATTTTTTACTCGATAAAGTACAGCCCCCATCGACATAAATAATAAGGACTTGTAGATAATGTGTGCGAAGGCATGCGCCACTGTGCCATTAAGTGCCAGCGCTGTACCGATCCCGATACCAACAACCATAAAGCCAAGTTGGTTGATCATGCTATAGGCAAGTACTCGGCGTAGATCATTTTCAATGACAGCATAAAAAATCGGGAAGCAGGCCATGACAGCACCTACATAGATAAGAAACTCTGTACCTGGATAGCCTCGTGCAAGGGCATATATCGCAAGCTTGGTGGAAAATGCTGATAAATAGACGGTTCCTGTTGGCGTTGCTTCCGGATAAGCATCCGTTAACCAGTTATGCAGGAATGGGAAGGCCGCTTTAATGCCGAAGGCGAGTAGAATAAGCCAGCCCGCCATGGAATCAATACCAATAAAATCGAACGTGGTTGAGCCAGTGTCGTTGTAGTACATGAGTGCCCCAGCTAATAGCAAGACACCTGACATGACCTGAAAGATGAGATAGCGTATACCGGCATTCAATGCGCGTTCTGTACGGCGTGCCCAGATCAGAAACACTGAGCTGATAGCAAGGATTTCCCAGAAAAGAAATAGCGTGATCAAATCGCCTGCAAAGACGGCACCGAGTGCGCTGCCTGCGTAGATCAATCCTGCAACTTGTTGCACCGTATCACGTACGTGCAAGGCATAGATGGCTGCAATAAGTGCGGCAAGGTGGAATAGATAGCCAAATAGTAAAGTGAGTTTGTCGACGCGCATGAAATTCAGCGTGTAATCAAATATGTTCGCGGTATATGAAAGACTGTTCGCTACGACGAGTGTATCTGTTGCGATCATCGGTACAAGTGGTTGTACGTCAAACCATAGATGTAGACCACCGAATAATGGTGTTGCGATCAAGATAGCATTGCGTAATTGCCCGCGTGTTACGAGCACGAGTAGTGCCGCAATAAAAAAGGGGATAAACGGTGGCAGGTTATTCATCCACATCGTAATAGTCTTCCTTTCGCATAACGACTTTGCGTATTTCGGTTGAAATTAATACAAGAATGACGCAAGCAACCAGTCCGTAAATAGCATAGAAGCCGAGAAAGCCTTCCCAAGGATGTACTGTATGACGATGGACAATAAAATCTGCAATGAATAATAGCGCGCAAATAATGTAAAGACCGCGTATCAGGTATGAGACATTGCGGGGATTATCGAATAGGTAGCTCTTTTCGTTGTTATGTTTATTTGTCATATCAATTTCCTCTGACTGCAAGTATTGACAAGTCATAGAAGGGATCAGGGTGGAAAAATAAAACAATACACATCAGCGCTGTGAATCCCATCGCGAGCAGGATAGGTGCAGGTGCTTCATGGATATTAGCGAGCGACTCACCGTCATTTGGTTTTGCAAAGAAACCACGAACTGCGATCGGTAATAGATATGTAATATTAAGTAAAGAACTGATCATAAAGACACCAAGCAACAGCCATTGTTCAGCATGCACTGTGCCGAGTGCTAGATACCATTTGCTCCACATACCACCAAACGGGGGTAAACCAATAATGCTGAGGCTAGCAATCGTAAATGCAAAAAAGGTTAGCGGCATTCGTCTGCCGAGTCCTCCCATTTGACTGATATCTGTTTTATGCGCTGCAACAAGAATAGCACCGGCCGCAAAGAACAATGTTATCTTGGCAAAAGCATGCATGGCGATATGCATGGATGCGCCGATGAGGCTCATTTCGGTGGCAATTAACGCACCAAGCACAATATAGCTGAGCTGGCTTACGGTTGAGTAAGCCAATCGTGCTTTCAGATTATCCTTCGTCATCGCAATCAATGAGGCGAGTAGTACGGTGGTGGCTGCAAACCATATTAGCCAGTCACTGGCACCTGAACTGGTAATGAAGTCACTACCAAAAATATAAAGTGTGACTTTTAAAATAGTAAAAACACCCGCTTTAACAACGGCGACCGCATGAAGTAGTGCACTCACCGGTGTTGGGGCGACCATAGCGGCAGGCAGCCATTTGTGAAAGGGCATGACAGCCGCTTTACCAACACCAAATATAAACAGTGCATAGAGCATACCTGCATAGGCAGGATCAAGTTTTCCTGCAAGGATGCCGCCGTGTTTAAAATCGAGTGTGCCAGCTACGGACCATGTTATTAGTATCGCTAATAATTGGAAGCCAATGGATGTTCCGAGAAGAATGCCAAGATAAACACGTCCACTGCGTCGAGCTTCTTTACTGCCAGAGTGGGTAACTAGCGGGTAGGTCGATATGGTTAGAATTTCATAACATAGAAATAACGTAAACATATTAGCCGAAAAGGCTGCGGCTAATGCACTACTGATCGCGATAGCAAAAGTTGCATAGAAGCGTGTCTGATTCTTTTCATTATGGCCACGCATATAACCAATTGCGTAGATTGATGTGACTAGCCACAAGGTGCCGGCAACGAGGGCAAATAGCATGCCAAGTGGTTCAATTGAAAAACTAACACGAATACCAGGAATGACCTCAAACAAATCAAGCGTGGGTACTTCACCAGCGTTGACGCGGAAAAACAGATTGATTACGAGTACAGCAACGCAACCAGCAGTGATAAGTGTTATTGCTTCGCGTAGATTTGGTTTCTTATCAGCAAGTACGATTAATACCGCAGCTACTAAAGGTAACAAGAGTGTCAGGATGATCATGCTTTGACTGGACATACTCATCAGTTAATGCCTGGTAATAAAAGTTTAACAGCCTGTTCAGCCGTGCCGACGGTTAGCTCTGTATTAAGACCAAAGTAGATATTCGCGAGCACAAGTACCCAAGTTGGCAGCAATAACATCAGTGGTGCTTCTTTGATATCAGCATGCACATTTTCATTAGGTGATTTGAAATACAATGCTTCAACAAGTTTCCATACATAGATAACAGCAAGCAACGAACCGATGAGAATGACGGCAACGATCAACCAGTTTTGTTGTTCAAGTGCGGCGAGTACGAGATACCATTTACTGATAAATCCGGCGGTACCCGGTACACCAATTAAACTTAGCCCACCTATAATAATGGCTGCAAAAGTCCATGGCATATGTTTGCCAAGTCCTGCCATGTCATCGATGCGGCTGGAACCAATACGGTAGACAATGGCACCGATGGCCATGAACAGGGCACCTTTCATTAAGGCATGGTTAAACAAGTGTACGAGTGTTGCGGTGA
>Ga0316207_10000919_pt1 | contig 40822 bp, 49 predicted proteins | sample 6weekpyrite_MG_FD_204943 | JGI IMG/M metagenome (GOLD analysis project Ga0316207, IMG submission 204943) | Microbial mat bacterial communities from mineral coupon in-situ incubated in ocean water Damariscotta River, Maine, United States -... | ecosystem: Environmental > Aquatic > Marine >... | reverse complement strand
TACGACAGCGGGGATGATAGCAGCGGTAACAATCCACTGATTCGTAATAGTGAGTGGCGCTTGCTGGTGGGCTATGAGCGGGAATTGCTAGCGGAATTTACGGGATCAGTGCAATATTATCTGGAACACATGGAAAATCATGACGCTTATCGTGCCAGCTTGCCTGCGGGCGTTTTTACCAAAGAAAAGAACCGCCATGTGATCACCGTTCGGTTGACCAAATTGCTCATGAACCAGAACCTGACCTTGTCTTTATTCAATTTTTACAGCCCATCGGACGAAGACGGCTACCTACGCCCCAAAATCAATTACAAGCTGGATGATAACTGGACATTGGAGGCAGGCGGCAATCTCTTCTTCGGCAAGCGTAATGAAACGTTTTTTGGCCAGTTTGAGGATAACAGCAATGTTTATGTTTCTGTGCGCTATGGTTTTTAAGAAGCTTTAGTTTCTGCCCTCTTCTTTGTCTAGCCCGCTTATGCTGAAAGGCATGAAAGTCAGAGGCGCGGTTAACACGGCCCGGAAAACCGGACTGATTCGACTTGCACGAAATCTGAAACATCTATTCCTCTTGTCTTCCTGCATGCTTCTGCAGAAAGCTGACAATATCCCCAAGTGTGGTTTTATCTGGCGCAGACTTACCCATTTCAGTCATGTTCTGCGTCATGCGTTCCACGACTGCGGGCCATTCACCTGCTGTGTGTTGCTTGGGGTTGGGGAGGCTGTGGCAGCGGGAGCAGGTCTGTCGGAAGGCGATGCCCGCCGGGGTATCGATTTCCGGTTGCTCCGTGATCTCTAAGACTTCAAGGGCGTTGGCCTGAAGATATCTGAGCAGGGTGTCCAGTTCCTGTTCCGCAGGGGCTTTGATATCGTGCATCATCCACATCCCGCCACGACCGCTCATCATCTGCATGCGGTGATTCATGCGGGCGACGATGGTGGGCCATTCGGAGTCGGTATGCAGGCCGGGGGCAGGAAGATCATGACACTGACTACAGTAATTTTTTACCAGCTGCGCACCTTCGGATTGGGAGTCAGGAAGGTCGGCAGGATCAATCCCTGGCGGCATCCGCTCGCCCATCATACCACGCATCATTCCCATTCGGCCGTCGCGATCCATCATGCTGTGGTTGCCCATCATCTCCGCCATGGAGGGTCGTGAGCCCGCCAGTGTGGCCAGTCCCAGGACGCCTCCCAGTAACAGGATGACACCAATAACCAGGTTCCGGTTTGGTTTCATGGTTTGTCTCCCTGGATGTCTTTTTTCATCTGTTCAAAGGTGTCCCGGTCGATCTCGCCGCTGGCATAGCGTTTTTTTAGAATATCCAGCGACGATTCCTGTTGTGCTTGCCCGCGTTCGCGCAACCATCTGGCGATAAAAACCGTGCCGGCAATCACCAGAATCCAGAACAGGAGGGGGAAAAACCACATTCCGCCCATCCACCAGCCGCCGTGGTCGTAATTCATCATGTCCATCATAAGGTTCTCCTTTGATAGTCCTCACTAAAGCTTGCTCGTTAACTTTGCTATCTATCAACTCGACCGCATACGCATTGATGTGGCGATGAATATTTTGGAAGTACTTGATCAAGATTAATAGTTGCATTATAGTGCAATAATGCATTCAATTACTATTCAACCCGAAGAAATTTTTCAGGCACTGGCTGACGAGACCCGCCTGCGTGTTATCCGTTTGATGGTGGTGACCGGCGAGGAGTCTTGTTTGTGCGAGTTGGTGGATAGCCTGCTGGAGCCGTCATACAAACTTTCCCGTCACTTGAAAATCCTGCGTCAGGCAGGTCTGCTGTCATCCCAAAAAGAGGGCCGCTGGGTTTATCATCGTCTGGTGATGAAGCCTGTGTATCTGGAGCAGCTATACGCTACCGTGCAAGCGCTTCCCGATTCGGATGAAATCTACAGTGCAGATTTAAAACGCTTCCGCGAACGCCTTTGCCTGCGCGAGGGTGGCAGGTGCCGAATCGGTATCCAGTCTGAAGAATTCAAGGCGGAGGCGGAGTAACAATGTCTGGTTGTGGCTGCGAAATCGAGATTAAAGACAAAGAGCAGAGCCGCGTGCTCATCCTGTTGCTGGCCATCAATGGTGTGATGTTTGTCGCTGAGATCATCGCGGGCATCATCGGTGATTCAACAGCGCTGATCGCCGACTCACTCGATATGCTGGCGGATGCCACGGTCTATGCGATTGGTCTCTATGCGGTGGGCAAATCGTTAATGGCCAAAGCAAAAGCAGCCCACATCAGCGGTATTTTTCAGGTGATGCTGGGTTTAGGCGTTTTGTTCGATATCGTGCGCCGGTTCATTGTCGGCAGCGAGCCGGAGCCTCTGATGATGATCGTTGTGGGTATCGTTGCGCTAATCGCCAATAGCATTTGCCTTGTTTTGATCTATAAACACCGCCAGGGCGAGGTGCACATGCGGGCCAGTTGGATATTTTCCAAGAACGATGTCATTGCCAATCTGGGGGTTATCGGTGGTGGCGTGTTGGTGGCCTGGCTGGGTTCACCCTGGCCCGATCTCATTATTGGCCTAGTCATCGCGGCCATTGTCGTGCGTGGTGGGCTTTATATTATTAAAGATGCAAATTCCGAAAAACTATCTGCTAAGGAGGCAAACTCATGAGTATGCAATATGGCTTCGGCAAAACCGTTGGGATGGACTTCAACAGCGCTATTGATAAGGTCACCGCCGAGTTACAAAAAGAGGGCTTTGGCGTGCTCACAGACATTGACGTGCAAGCGACGCTGAAGAAAAAGCTTGGCGAAGACATGCCAGCCTACCGCATCCTGGGTGCTTGTAATCCGTCGCTGGCTCATCAGGCGATCACAAACGAGCCTTCTATCGGCCTGCTGCTGCCCTGTAACGTGGTCGTTCGTCAGGAAGAGAATGGGACGGTGCATGTTGAGTTCATGGATCCGGCTGCAGTATTGAATCTGGTGGATAATCCCGCCGTCGGCGAACTGGCCGGTGAAGTAAAGTCCCGCCTGGAGCGGGTGCTTGCGGCACTATAAGTCACTCTCATTATGCGTCGATTTATCACCCATCTGCTGATTCTCACCGTACTTGTTACCAATGTGACCTGGGCGATGGACGAGTGTTTTTCACAGCATTCAAATGAAGCTTCTGGACTGACTCAGTTGGGTGATTTGTCCAGTGACAGTCAGAGTGATGGTGTTTGCGACGACCCCTGTGTCGGTTGGCTCCATCTGGTCGCCATTACTCCTGGCACTAAACTCGATTATTTCCCGTTCACCCGCCAGGACGTGGTGCGAACAGGCATCTTTTTTCACTCCCTCGATCAAGCGCCCCCCATTCGACCTCCCCAAGTCTGAGTTCCTGCATGGGGTGTTTTAGACCCCGCTTCGTTTGCTGTACCAATATTTCAAGCAAGGATTTAACAGATGAGAAGACGATTATTCACGTCGGCAGCGGTACTCGGCTGCATTTTAATTTTGCCCGTTGGGGCGGTAAACGCAACCGGTCAACCAACGTTGACGACCTTGGTTCGCTCTGTACTGGATGACAACCCACGTGCTTTGGCGGCACGATCCGCACTGGATGCGGCACAGGCCCGCGAAAGAGCCGCCGACCGACCACTTTACAACCCGGATCTCGACATTGATTATGAGGACGCGGGTAATGTCACCAAGACGCTGGGGCTGAGCCAGTCCATTGACTGGGGCGATAAACGCGAAGCGCGCACCCGCGTGGCAGCGCTTGAGCGTGAGCGTGTTGTCGCCGAATTGGCCGGAATTCGCCAAGCGTTGGCCCTGGAATTATTGACTGCGTTGGCTAATTATCATAAGGCCGCTGAACTCACGGCCCTGGCCGAGCAACGCCGTAGCCTGATGCAGCGCTTTCTCTCTCTGACCGAGCAGCGTTTACAAGCCGGTGATCTGGGGCAGGTGGCGTTGGATCTGGCCAGACTGGCCGACACTGAAGCAAGCTTGCAACTGGCCCGTTTGATGGGGGTTCAAGCTGAGGCTGAACAGGCGCTGACGACCATTGTCGATGCCGGGCCGAATGGCTGGCCGACGTTACCGGACATTCCAACATCCACGCTGTTTAATGTGACGGATATTGACACCCTGCTTGAACAGCTACCCGCGCTACGTGTGGCTCGCAGCCAAATCTCCGCTGCCCGCGCGGCGGTGGATTTGAGCCGTCGTGAACGCCGGGCCGACCCCACCATCGGACTGCGCGGTGGCCGGGATGCATCAGACAATCTGATCGGCCTGACCCTCTCCATTCCGCTGTTCGTGCGCAATAACTTTAGTGCCGAAGTGGATGCGGCCAATGCCGATGCCATCCAGATCGAACAGCGTGCTCAGAACAGCTATCGCACGGGTCGTGCCCGTCTAATATCGACAGCCCGACGTTTCGAGCTGGGCCGTCAGGCCTGGGACGGTTGGCTGCAAACCGGGCAGGCCAGTCTGGAGAGCCAGACTCAGTTATTGGAACGGTTGTGGCAAGCAGGCGAACTCAGCACGACTGATTACCTGGTACAGATCAAACAAACACTGGATACCCGCACTGCCGCCGCCGAGCTACGCGGCAGCCTGTGGCAGTCCTGGTTTGAGTGGCTTGCGGCCAATGGCAGAACAGAATCCTGGTTGGGACTGAAAGATTGATTCCATCCCCACCACATTTTTTTTGGAGAAACAGATCATGAATAAATTATTAAACCGACTCTTCATTCTCTGCCTGCTGGGCAGTGCCCCGGCCTTTGCGGAAGAAGAACACGAAGATGAAGAGGGTGGCATTCCGCCCATGACGGTGGAACAGCGCCAGGCCATAGGTATTCTCACTCAGGTTGTTGGCACCCAACTGATGGCCGACGAGGTGATTGCCCCTGCTGAGGTGACGGTCAACCGTTATCACACCGCCGAGGTGACGCCGCGCATCACCGCCCAAATCACTCAGCGCCACGCTCACATGGGGCAGCAGGTCAAAAAGGGACAGAAGCTGGTCACGCTCTCCAGTGTGGAGATGGCTGAGGCCCAGGGCCAATTGCTGATGGCCGATCGGGAGTGGAGCCGGGTCCAGAAGTTGGGTCGCCAGGTGGTGGCGGAAAAGCGTTATGTAGAGGCCGAAGTGGCCCACCAGCAGGCCTATGCCAAAGTGCTGGCGTTTGGCATGACTGACGCTCAGGTGAAAACATTACTGAAGAAGGGCGATGTATCTAAGGCAACGGGGGCTTTCGACCTGCTCAGCCCGCAGGAAGGCATGGTGCTTAGCGATGACTTTGTGACTGGTCGCGTAGTGGCGCCGGGGGTAGTGTTGATGGAGGTCAGCGACGAGTCCCGCCTCTGGGTGGAGGCAAAAATGGCGGCGGAAGTGGCCGCTGGCATTGAGGTGGGCAGTCCCGCCCGTGTGAGCAGTGATGAACGATCCTGGGTCAGCGGCAAGGTGGTGCAGATCCATCGCCGCATGGACGAGACGACCCGCACATTGGCGGTGCGTATCGAGCTGGACTCAAGCCAAGGTGGTCTGCGTCCTGGCCAGTTCGTCAGGAGTGCCATTCAGATCACTGCGGGTGGGCCGGTGCTGGCCGTGCCCAAGGAGGCGGTGTTGTTGCTACAGGGTGATTACGTTGTCTTCAAACCGGAGGGCGAGGAGATCCATCCTGTGCCGGTGGAGCGCGGTGCCACACGCGGTAACTGGACCGAGATAAAAGTAGGCTTGGCGTTAGGTGACGAGATCGTTACTCAGGGTGCGTATGTACTCAAATCCTTGCTACTGAAATCACAAATCGGCGACTCGGACTAAGGAGCAGAGATCATGTTAAATAATTTGGTTGAAGCGTCTTTACGCTATAAATTTCTGGTAATCGTCTGTTTTGCGGTGGTGGCCTTTCTCGGCTGGCGGGCGATAATCACCGTCCCCATCGACGCCTTCCCGGATGTCACCCCAGTGCAGGTGAACATCTACACCGAGGCGGCCGGGCTGGCGGCCGAGGATGTCGAGCAACTGCTTACCTTTCCGGTGGAGTCCGGCATGGCGGGGCTGCCCGGCGTGCGGGAGATCCGCTCGGTGAGTCTGTTCGGGCTCTCCTACGTCTCGGTCTATTTTGAAGACGATCTCGATATCTATTTCGCCCGGCGGCTGGTGATGGAACGCCTGCAAGAGGTCGGCGACCGTCTGCCCGAGGGTTATGGCAAGCCAGAGATGGGGCCCAATACCTCCGGCCTGGGTCAGGTTTTCTGGTATACCGTGGAGCGGGCCGACAAGGCGCTGGCGGAAAACAAGGGGCAGGCTATTAGCACTATGGATCTGCGCAGCCTGCAGGACTGGCAGGTACGGCTGATGTTGCGCACCGCACCCGGCGTGGATGATGTTATGTCCTGGGGCGGCGAAGAACGGCAGTTTCAGGTGGTCATCGACCCGCTGAAATTGATCGAATACGACCTCAGCTTCCGTGAAGTGATGGAGGTGATCGAGCCCAACAACGACCAGGTGGGCGGCCAGTACATCAATCAGGGTTCGGAGCAATACCTGGTGCGCGGCCTGGGGTTGTTAGAGAACGAGACCGACATCGGTAACATCGTCGTCAAGGTCGAGGATGGCACCCCTGTCTATCTACGTGATGTGGCGGATATTGCCCAGCAACCAGCGCTACGTTTCGGTGCTGTGACCCGCGACGGTGAAGAGGTGGTGCTAGGCATGGCGCTGGCCCGTATCGGTGAGAACGCCAAGAACGTGGTGGAAGCGGTGAAGGAGAAGTTCGACATTGTCGAATCCGCTCTGCCAGAGGGTGTTGAGCTGCGGCCGGTCTACGAACGCACAGATCTGGTGGATAAGGCCATGAGTACAGCCGTGAGGGCCTTGGTGGAAGGCTCCATTCTGGTTGCCATTGTGCTGATTCTTTTTCTCGGTGAGATACGTTCAGCCATTGTTGTTATTTCCGCCCTGCCATTGGCAATGCTGATTGCTTTTATCTTCATGGGTGAGGTGGGACTATCGGCCAATCTTATGTCGTTGGCCGGGCTGGCCATCGGTATCGGCATGATGATCGACGGAGCCATCGTCATGACCGAGAACGCCTTTCGGATGATGGCCGAGTGGCGTGAAAAGGGCGAAAAGGTCAATCGCAGTGCGGCCGTGTTGGCAGCCGCCAAAGAGGTTGCCAATCCCATTGCTTTCGCCATTATCATCATCATTGTGGTGTTCCTGCCACTGTTCAGTCTGGAGGGGCTGGAGGGCAAACTATTCAAACCCATGGCCTTTACCATCAGCTTCGCCATGGCCGGTTCATTGCTGCTGACACTGACCATCATTCCGGTGCTGGCGGTGCTGATTCTCAAACCGAAAGAGGAGCGTGACACCCTGCTGGTGCGTTGGTTGAAACGGGCCTATTTGCCCACCCTGGCCTGGTCGCTGGCACACAAAAAAACCGTTATGACCAGCGCTGTCGCGCTGCTGGTGGGCAGTCTGGCGCTGTTTCCGCTGCTGGGTAAAGAGTTCATGCCCCAGTTGCAGGAAGGCTCCATCATGTGGCGAGTGGTCTCCATTCCCTCCACCTCACTGGAGCAGTCCATCAAGATTTCCAAGGATGTATCAGCGGTGCTGACCGCTTTCCCCGAGGTGAAGACCACTGTTGCCATGATCGGCCGGGCCGAGAAGGGCGAGATCGCCGATGTCAACTATATGGAGATCTACACCGAGCTGAATCCCCATGAGGAGTGGCCCGAGGATCGGGAGATGGCCTCGCTGGTGGATGAGATGCGCGAGGCGCTGGAAGAAGCCGTGCCGACGGCGGTCATCAGCTTTACCCAGCCCATTCAAATGCGAGTGGAGGAGCTGATTTCCGGCGTGCGCGCCACACTGGCGGCCAAGCTCTACGGGCAGGATCTGAACGAGCTGGATCGCATCAGCCAGCAGGTCAAGGCTGCCATCAGCCAGGTACCCGGCGTAGCTGACTTGTCGCTGGAAGCCAATTTGGGTAAACCGCAAATTCGCATCCAGGTCAATCGCGAGCAATTGGCGCGCTACGGCATGAATGCTGATGAGGTGTTGACCGTGGTGCGTACCGGCATCGGCAACGAGCCTGTCTCCACGCTGATCGATGGCGTCAAGCGTTTTGACATCACTGTGCGCCTGAACGATGAGGCCAAAATGTCGGTGGATGCTATTCGCAATATCCCGCTACGCAGCAGTGATGGTGCCATCGTGCCACTGCACAAGGTGGCTGATGTCTCGGTGACAGAGGGTTACTCCTTCATCCGCCGCGAGCAGTTGCAGCGTTACGCCGTGATTCAGATGGATGTGCGCGACCGCGATGTGGATAGCTTCGTCCAGGCGGCAAAAGCGGTGATAAAGGAGCAGGTCGAGCTGCCTCCAGGTTACTGGATCGAATGGGGTGGCGCGTTTGAGAACCAGCAACGGGCGCTAACGCGGTTGGCGATTATTGTGCCGTTGACCATCTTCTTTATCTTTGTACTGCTCTACACGGCATTCAATTCGATCAAGTACGCCACCTTGATCATCGCCAACGTCCCTTTCGCCACCATTGGCGGTATCGTCTCGCTGTTCATCAGCGGCCAGTACCTGTCGGTGCCCTCGGCCATCGGCTTTATTGCCGTATTTGGTGTAGCCATGCTCAATGGCATCGTACTGGTGAGCTTCCTCAACGAGCTACGGGAGAAGGGGCTGTCCGTCTACGACGCGGTGCGCAAAGGGGCGGAGATGCGGCTGCGACCGGTGATGATGACCGCTAGTGTCGCCATCCTCGGCCTGGTGCCGATGCTGCTCTCCAGTGGTGTGGGTGCCGAAACCCAACGGCCCCTGGCCACTGTGGTGGTCGGCGGCCTGATTACTTCCACCCTGTTAACGCTCATATTATTGCCAGTGATTTATGAGTGGATGGAGACCCGTAAAAGCCGGTGATAGAAATGTCCCCTGACTGATTTAGTCAGGGGACTTAGTTTTTCACATTAAATCTATATTGGAGAATATTTTATGAAAACCATTCATTTATTAACCGCTGTGTGTCTTGGTGTCTTTGCCAATCCTGTCTTTGCAGAAGAGGGTCAACAACCTGAAAAACCAGGCATGGATATGAAGTCATCTATGCCGATGCATGGTGAAAAAGACTGCGAAATGATGTCCATGAAGAATCCGGAAAAAATGGAAAAAATGGAAAAAATGGAGGAAATGGAAGAAATGATGCAAAGGAAGCAAAAACATATGCAAACCATGGAAAACCGCTTGGCCAATATCGAGGAACTCTTAAAGCAGTTGGTGGAACTTCAGAAACAGAAAGGCTCGGCTCAATAAACAGAATCCCGAACTATTCTGCTCACGGCATAGCATCCGGCTGACAGCAAAAATGTTAGCCGGATGGCTTTCGATATAAGGATAAAAACCATGAAAGAGATCAAAGCCTTTATTCACCGCAATTGCATTGTCGATGTCATCCACGCCCTGAAGGAGGCCGGTTTTCGTAACCTGTCCATCGTCGATGTACAAGGCACACTCAAGGCATTGGACAACAAGGAACAGAATTATTCCGTCGAGCTGGGAACCGCCATCATTACCGAGATGAAACTGGAGCTGGTGTGCGATGAATCACAGGTAGATAAAGCGATCCAACTGATTCAAAAAAACGCCCGCACCGGCCAGGCCGATGCCGGGTGGATTTATGTTATCGATATCAATCAAGCGACTCGGATTGATTGAGTGGCAGAAAATCAATCGGACGGGTAAGCAATGTAACGAAAAGAGGGGGGAATGTTGCAATGGTATCGAAAAGTAGACTCACGGCGCGGGCCATTAATCTAACATTGGCCTGTATCGGCCTCATCGCCATCATTGGAGGTGGCGCATGGTGGTGGATAAACTCACAACCCGAACCCATCCCTCAGCACCTCCAGAACATGGGTGGTGATTTTACCTTGCAATCGGCGGATGGGCCGGTGGCTTTGCAGGATTTTCGCGGCAAGGTGGTGCTGATCTATTTTGGATACACCCACTGCCCCGATGCCTGTCCCATGACCATGGCCAATTGGGCCAGTGCATTCAAACGCTTGACTGAGGAAGAGCGGGCACGGGTAAGAGGCTTGCTGATCAGTATTGATCCCGAACGCGATACCCCACAGACACTCAAAGAGTATACGGCCTATTTTCATCCCAATATCATCGGTGTGACCGGCAACCATGAGGACCTGGATAAGGTTGCAGCGCTCTACCGTTCCGATTACAACCGGAAACACGAACACGAACACGAAGGTGACGATTATATTGTGGGACATATGGCGTTCGTTTATGTCATCGACCCACTGGGAAAAGTCCGTGATCTGCTCGCTCACGACAGTTTTCCGGATGAAATTGTGAAAAGTGTTCGTAATGCACTGAAGGTACGACTATGAAGTGTTAGGCTCGCGAGATATATCATTAGATACAAGACACCCAAGCCTTAGAATAAATACCAAGAAATTAGGGAATATATTGTGAAAATAAGTAGAAGTTGGATGAGATTAGTCATCATTGTCGCTGCCAGTAACTTGATGGTTTCATTAGCCTCTAGTGAAGAGATCTCACTTGGTGATGCACAAGCACCAATCTCATTTATTGAATACGGGTCATTAACGTGCGATAGCTGTATATCCTTTCATCGGAATGTCTTGCCACGAATCAAGAAGCACTACATTGACACAGGATCAGTTCGTTTTGTTTTTCGCCATTTTCCAACTAGCGAAGCCGCAATACATGCGGCTGTTGCAGCGCAGTGCGCAGGAGAGAAATATTATGAAATGCTTGATGAGCTTTATTCTACTGTTTCTGGTTGGTATAAGGCAGAGAACAGGAATGGCATTTTTATTCAGCAAGCAACTTCACTCGGATTAGATTCCGAGATGTTTTTGTCATGTCTTAGTGATACAAGAAATTTTTCTGATATTGTGAATCAACGGCGAGCAGCAAGAAAAAACCATGATGTAACAGGAACCCCCACCTTTTTTATAAATGGAAAAATTGTGCGTGGAAAAAAATCTTTTGTTGAAATAAAAGCTCTATTCAGTGAAGCACTAAAAGATAACTAATGATTAGATAATTTTTAGCATGTGATTCTTAGAACACAGCAAACTCATCGCATCAAGATGCCTAACGAAAAAGGTTAGATCGTGAGAGGAGCGACCCATGATCTAAACCGTTTGTTGGACAAGCCCGGTATATGTAGCGCGAGAGAATGTAATAGAAAATAGCTTTTTCGGTTTTATGGTAGTTGAGGTTTTTCAGTAAAACAAAAAGCCTCAACTGCCACCGATATTATTGATGGCATGGCCAGAGAGTAAAAACTATCATTCCCGGTGATTTTGGCTATTTCACCGCGAGCCTGTTTCTCAGTACCACGCACTGATCTTTTCAACAGCTTGATGCTTATCTTTACATCACCAAAGTCATGCCGCTGATCACGTCACCCCCAAACTTCTAACACTGAATTACGGCGGCAGCCGTGTTTCAAGCACGATCATTTTTTCACCACAACACGGACCGGCCCATTGAGGGCGTTTCTTGATTCGCCGCATTGCAGCCCCTGGGTCAAGTTGCAAAAGATACTGGCTTAAATGGATCAGCTACTTACTGTTAAACAACGCTGTAAAATGCCGGTCATTGCCGACGGTGATTTCATCTGGGATGATGGTAATTGATCCCCCTTCACATGTAAGTACAATACAGACCATCGTTTGTTGTAAAGATGGAACTTTCCGTGCCGATAAAGTTCCTATTCAAGAGCGAGTCGTGCTGCTGCGCGGATAAAAATCAGGAAATGACAAAATGAAACAGCTGCACTTTTTCTATTTAACTGTTGACAGTATGACTATGGTTCACCTAAATTAGTGCCCACAAATGAAAAAGATATTGATCTGCCTATTATTGTTGGCCAATCTTAGTTCAGGATTGGCGTTTGCTTGGGATTCCCATCCCGAGGCAATGATGGGGCATGATTCGGCAGCAATTAATCTGTTGGCAGGTTCAGATCATGACCATCCCGATGGCGATCTGCATCACAACGATCACTGTTGTCACGGCGCGGCCCATTTGGTGGGCCTCATTTTTAACCAAACCACACCGCTCCTGGCCAGCAGTGATGATGGTTTTATCATGCTGACCCAGGCCCCTGTTTTTCTCTATATCGCCCCGCTTTTAAGACCTCCCATCGTTTAAATCCCTCCACTATTTTTGTGCGCGCCGCGTAGCGAAACGCGCGGTGCTTTTTGTTTTATGCACGTGAAGGATTTAGTTAATGTTTTTAAAAAAATGTTTGTTGACGGGTGTGCTCGCCTGTCTGATGTTGCCTGCCTGGGCGGTCGTCGCGCCCGAGTATAAAGAAGTTCCATTATCGATCAGCGCCAATGCGGCGCAAAAAATCGATGCATCGCTTAAGGGGTTCATTCAACAGGTGTGGACGGAAAGCCCGGCCATGCAGGGGGCGCAAGCCGCCGTCGAAGCGGCCCAAGCAAGGGCCGAGGGTGCCGGTCGTCCTCTCTACAATCCTGACTTTGAGTTGGACGCCGAACGTACTGACATCAACACAGCCTCCATCGGTTTCAGTCAGACGCTGGATTGGAGCGACAAGCGGGAGGCACAGACCCGCATCGCCAATCAGGAAGTTCAGGCAGCCGTCGCCGAACTGAAGGAAACCCAACAGCGTATTGCAGTGGAAACTTTAGGTGCCTTGACGCAATATTTTACTGCGCAGGAAATGCGGGCATTGGCGCTGCGCCGTAGCCAGCTAATGAAAGGCTTTATCGACACTGTGAAGCGGCGCCAGGCTGCTGGGGACATGGGGGCGCTGGATGGCACCCTGGCCCAGGTCACCTATAGTGAAGCCTTAATGCAGCAGGCGGCGAGCGAAAGTGAGTTGGCCGAGGCCGAAGCCGCATTGCAGGCCGTCACCGGGCTTGAGTTGGATCGTTGGCCTCAGTTGCCCAGTGAGTTAGCCCCCCCTCCGGAGCGTGTGGATTCCTCCTTGCTTCAATCGCTACCCGCGCTCGCCGTGCTACGCAGCCGCTGGGAGGCGGCCAAGGGCCGTATCCGCTTGGCCGAGCGGGAGGGCCGCGCTAATCCCACCATCGGTATTCGCGCCGGGCGTGAAGACTCGGAAACACTGCTGGGGCTGAGCCTCGAAATCCCCCTGTTTGTGCGCAATAACTTCAAGGCCGAGGTGCGTGCCGCCTCCCACGAAGCGGTTGCCGAGGAATTGGTTTATCGCGATGCCCATCGTCGTGCCAAGGCCCGTCTTGATGGCAGCTTGGGGCGATTCCAAAACACCACCCGTGCCTGGCGAGCCTGGGTTGCCACTGGGCAGCAGGCTCACCGTGAACAGATGAATTTACTGGAACAGATGTGGCAGGCGGGTGAATTAACCGCCACCGACTTCCTGATTCAGGCCAAGCAAAATATCGATACCCAGGTGGCAGCAACCGCGCTGATGGGCGAAGTATGGCAGGCGGCGATGGCCTGGCTGGATGCATCAGGTCAGGTTGAACGATGGTTGGGCATTGCGTCTACCACACCGGCACAAACAAAGAACTTTGGAGAGTAGAAGAATGAAAAACAGATTAGTTTTTTTGATGTTATTGAGTCTGGCAAGCCCTGGTGTTGTTTTTGCTGAAGAAGGTCACGCGCATGGGGATGATGGGCTTAACGATTTTTCTGGCATTGAGATGGAAGAAGGCCATGATGATCATGGTGATAAAGGCCACCAACACGAAAAAGAAGATCACGGCCATGAGGACGATGGCCACGAGGAGAAAGGGCACGATGACCACGGTGGTGGCCACGACGAAGGTGGCGATGACAGCCATGGCGAGGCAGCAAGTGATGCCGAGCTGAGCGCCGCCCAACGTCGTATGGCGGGCATAGAGACAATGATCGTTAAGCGTCAATCACTGGGTGATGCCATCACAGCCCCCGGTGAAGCAATGCTTAATGCTTATCGTACTACCAAAGTCACTCCGCGTACGCCTGGCCAGGTGATAAAGCGTCACGCGCGGCTTGGTGATCATGTCAAAAAGGGGCAGCCATTAATCACGCTCACCAGTGTCGAGATGGCCGAGGCTCAGGGAGCGCTGATAGAGGCCGATGTGGAGCTGCGCCGGGTGGAAAAATTGGGTCGCAAAGTAGTCTCCGAGAAGCGTTTTGTTACTGCTCAGATAGCCTATCAACAGGCCTATGCCAAGGTCAGCGCTTATGGCATGACTAAAAATCAAATCGAATCCTTGATGAAGACGAGTGATGCTACCCGCGCTACTGGTGAGTTTCGTCTGCTCTCGTTTCAGGATGGCACCATCATCAGTGATGATTTTGTGGTCGGTGAATTAATCGAGCCTGGTTATGTATTGATGACAATCAGTGATGAGTCGTTACTCTGGGTTGAGGCGCGTCTGGCACCGGAAGATGCGGCACGTATCGCGCTGGGATCACCCGCTCGTGTTCAGGCAGGTGCGCATTGGCTCAGTGGCAAGGTCACTCAGGCTCGCCACACACTGGATGAAACAACACGCACCTTGGCTGTGCACATCGAAGTCGAAAACCGAAATGATGAACTCCATCCTGGTCAATTTGTTACCGCTGTGATTGAAGGTAAGAAGAAGGTGGAGGGCATCGTTGTACCCTTGGCTTCTGTGTTGAGAGCAGCCGATGGTGACTGGCAAGTGTTTGTCGAAGTTGCCCCCGGTCGTTTTGAGCCAAAAGAGGTGGAGGTACTGCGCACCGTCGGAGATCAGATGTTGATCGACGGTCTTGCCGAAGGCACCACTATCGTCAGCAAAGGTGCGTTCTTTGTTCAGTCAGAAATCGCCAAGAGCGGTTTTTCTGTGCATAACCACTAAGGGGCGAAATCATGTTAAATAAAATAATCGATGCCGGGATCGAAAACCGGCTGTTGGTGGTGCTCGCCCTGTTAGCCACCCTGGTGGGCGGCGCATTAGTGTTGCCCAAACTTAATCTCGATGCCTTTCCTGACGTGACTAATGTGCAGGTGCAGATCAACACCGAGGCACAAGGCCTGGCTGCTGAAGAGGTAGAACAACTCATTACCTTTCCCATTGAAGCGGTGATGTACGCGTTGCCGGATGTTGAAGAAGTCCGTTCGATTTCAAAAACGGGTCTTTCCGTTATCACTGTCGTCTTTACAGAGGGCACGGATATCTACTTCGCTCGCCAACTGGTGTTTGAACGGCTGCAAGCCGCGAAGGAGCAAATCCCTAATGGCATCGGTACCCCTGGCATGGGGCCAAACACCTCCGGTCTCGGGCAGGTATTTCAGTATATTTTATTGGCTGAAGAGGGTTCAAAGTACGATGCGATTGCGCTGCGCAGTCTCAATGACTGGGTGGTCAAATTGCTGTTGATGCCTGTATCCGGTGTCACTGAAGTACTCTCTTTCGGTGGCGAGGTGCGCCAGTATCAGGTGCAACTCGAACCCCAACGTCTACTGGCTTATGGACTGTCTAGCGATGATGTTTCCGAGGCGATAGAAGCCAACAACCGCAATGCGGGTGGTTGGTATATGGATCGTGGTGAAGAGCAGTTGGTGATTCGTGGTGTGGGTTGGTTGCGTAGCGGTGATGAAGGTCTGCGTGATATTGGCAACATTCCATTGATGGATGTAGACGGGGTACCCGTGCGAGTGAGCGATGTCGCCACGGTTAGATTTGGCCCTGAAATTCGCCAGGGCGCAGTCACCATGACCCAGCGTGATGCCAACGGTAATCCTGAGTCTTTGGGTGAAGTGGTTGCGGGCGTGGTACTCAAGCGGATGGGGGCGAATACCAAGGCGACCATCGATAGCGTCAAAGATCGCATCCCCGCGATTCAGATGGCCCTGCCGGATGGCGTGACCATCGAAGCGGTCTACGACCAGTCAGATTTGGTAGATAAAGCGGTAGAGACCGTAAGTACAGCGCTGGTAGAAGCCTTTGTCCTGATCGTTATCATTCTGATGTTGTTCCTGCTCAATCTTCGTGCGACTTTTTTGGTGCTGATTTCGGTGCCTATCTCCATTTTGTTGGCACTGATGGTGATGGCGCAATGGGGTGTGTCGGCTAATCTGATGTCACTGGGTGGGTTGACCATCGCCATCGGCATGATGGTGGATGGGTCGGTGGTGATGATGGAACATATCTTTAGCCATCTCACCAAACCGGATACCCAGCACCGGGAGCAGGCCAAAAATGGGATTGCGGAAGGATCACCGAAACCCTACGATGCCGCCCATGATGACCATGGTATGGCACTGCGCATTCAAGAGGCCGCTCGTGAGGTGGGCAGGCCAGTCTTTTATGCCGTGATGATTATCATCATCGTCTTTGCACCATTGTTCAGCCTTGAAGGGGTAGAGGGCAAACTGTTTCAGCCCATGGCTATCTCTATCGTTTTGGCCATGATGGCTTCGTTGCTGGTTGCATTATTAGTGGTGCCTGCATTGGCCACTTATCTATTCAAAACCGGCGTTAGAGAGAAAGAAAGCTACATCATGAAGCCGCTGGACAAGCTCTATCGCAAGGCTTTGGGCGGTGCGTTAAAAATGCGCTCGGTCGTGGTGGGTAGTGCGCTGGCACTCTTTGTTGGTTCGCTGGCGTTAGTGCCGTTGTTGGGTACTGAATTTGTACCGGAGTTGGAAGAAGGCACCATCAACGTGCGTATCACCCTGGCCCCGTCATCGAGTCTCGACACCTCGCTTGAGGTGGCACAAAAACTGGAGCAGCAGTTAATGAGCTTTCCCGAGGTGCTTTATACCTCCAGTCGTATCGGTCGTGCCGAAATTGGTGGTGATCCAGAACCGGTTTCAAACGTCGAGATTTACATTGGCCTGAAGCCGGTTGAAGAATGGACTAGCGCACCGAACCGCAAAGCCTTGCAAAAGCTAATGGAAGAAAAAATGTCGGTACATCCTGGCCTGTTGTTCTCCTTCTCACAACCGATTGCCACGCGAGTGGACGAGTTGCTGTCTGGCGTGAAAGCACAACTAGCGATCAAACTCTTTGGTGCGGATCTCGATCAACTGGCCAAAACCGGCAAAGAGATTGAAGCCCTGGTGCGCAAGGTTGAAGGTACCCGTGGCGTGGAGATGGAGCAGATCGGCGGTGAAGCACAACTGGCCGTGCGGCCTGATCGTGATGCGTTGGCACGTTACGGTATTCCAGTCGCTCAGCTGATGGATCTGGTCAGTGATTCCATCGGTGGCCGCGAGGCAGGCCAGGTGATCAAAGGCAATGAGCGTTACGACATTTACGTGCGTCTGGCTGAAAGCCATCGCAACAGTGTTGAAGCGATTCGCAGTCTGATCCTGCAAGCACCTAACGGTGCCTGGGTGAAGCTTGGCGATGTGGCGCAAGTCGCCATCGAATCCGGCCCACCGCAGATTCGTCGTGATGACGTGCAACGACGAGTAGTCATTCAGACCAATGTCGAAGGGCGTGACATGGGCGGTCTGGTTGCTGAGCTGCAGCAACGGATTGGCAGTGAAATTGATCTGCCGCCGGGTTATACCGTTGTCTACGGTGGACAGTTCGAAAACCAGCAACGTGCTCAGGCGAGGTTGATGATTGTCGTACCGCTATCGTTGGGATTGATCTTCCTGTTGCTCTACTTCGCCTTTCATTCTGTTGGCCAGGCTGCGTTGATTATGCTCAATGTGCCACTGGCGCTGATTGGCGGCATCGCCGCACTGTATATCTCCGGTCAATACCTGTCGGTGCCAGGTTCGATTGGTTTCATTGCCTTGTTCGGTGTCGCAGTGCTTAACGGCGTAGTGATGGTTAACTCGATCAATCAGCGATTGATGGGGGGCTGTGATGCCGTGACGGCGGTATTTGAAGGGGCATTATCACGTTTGCGCCCCGTGCTGATGACTGCTTCCATCGCCGCACTGGGGTTGATTCCCATGTTGCTATCGACGGGCGTGGGTTCTGAAGTGCAGCGACCTTTAGCCACCGTGGTGGTAGGTGGTTTAGTCTCATCGACGTTGTTGACCCTGTTTGTCATTCCGGCGCTTTATGGCGTCTTTTCAAAGTCAGCAAACGAGGACAAGTAATGAGCAAGTGTTCGATGGCCCAGGTATTCTGGGTCATGGTTGGTTTTTTATTGCTGCCCGTTGTCGCCTGGGGGGAGGTTGGGGGTGAGTCCAGCCTTTCCCTGTTATCAAGGCCTGATGCTGAACAGAGTTACAACCTTGATTTACTAGCGAGCAAAGGAGGGGTGTCATCATATAGCATTGCATCGGCACTCTCTTTGTCACAGGCTGAGGCACCTTCATCTCTTGCGCTGAACAGTACGCCTGACTGGGATGGGATCAGGAAAGATACCGCCCATTTTATGGGCTACCAGCTCGCCATTATCGGTGTGCTTTGGGTTGCGCCTACAAGCATCTCTGGCTGGACGGATGAGACGAAGGAGGATTTCAGCTTCCAGCAATATAAGGATAATGTCCGCCAAATTGTCTGGGACAAAGATGATTGGTGGATTAACTATGTTCTGCATCCCTACTGGGGTGGGGCCTACTATGTTCGCGCCCAGCGGCGGGGCTTTGGCCCGGTGGGTTCTTTCTGGTATGCGGCAGCGTTATCGTCAATATACGAGTTTGGCGCGGAGGCCTTTTTTGAGGAGCCTTCAATCCAGGACCTTATCGTCACACCAGTAGCGGGTTATTTTGTAGGAAAATATTTTATGGAGGTGCGTGCCAATATCGAGAAAACTCCGGCCGGACAAAGGAGCCGTACCGATAAATTTATCCTGGTCATGACCGATCCGATGGGCGCTCTGAACGAGAAGGTCGATAAGCTGTTTGGTCGAACAACTCACGCGACGCTACGGCCAATGTTTGGTCCGCAGTTTCGAGCACCCACCATCAATGAACCTCGGTATAATGAGCCTAACCAGTTGCTCTACACAGGTACATCAGACTTTGGTGTGAAGATGGCGCTGCGTTGGTAAATGTGCTTCCAGTCATAACCGGAGGACTATGTATGAATTCACGTTATCTTCATCGCTTAAGGGGAGCGGCTGTATTCTGCTGCCTTGTTCTACCGCTAATGGGCTTTGCCCACGAGCCTGTCGATACCCTGCACGCAATCCCTGTCGAAACGGTGGATTCCCGCTTGGCATCTCCGACCGAAATTCATGTTCAGGTGACAGATCAATGCGTGGAGGTCAAAGGAAAACTTAAATGAAAGGGCACAAAAACCAAAGTCTTCGCGGCCATGTGGACGTGGAATTGCTTGATGCCATTGGCAGGATTATGGAAAGCAAAAGGCAATCTCTTATAAGCCGAAGTGGATCAGCTAAACACGACCATAGTCGAGATTTTCCGTTGTATTGCCGGTACGGAGACAAAAGAATTCAGCGTACGTGTCCGGCATCGCATAGGTGGAGATGACCATGAACAGACGGAGTGAGTGATACAACGATGGGGCATGAGCACCACCATAATCATGATATAGATGCCATGGGTGATCGGCGGCTGATTGCCGCCATCGCCGTCAATATGTTGTTGACGCTGGCGCAGGTAATCGGCGGTATTGTCTCCGGCAGTCTTGCCCTGATTGCCGATGCCTTGCACAATTTCAGTGACGCAGCGTCGTTATTGATTGCCTTGGTAGCACGCAAAATTGGCAGACAACCCGCAGATCATTTTAAAACCTTTGGTTACAAGCGGGCCGAGGTCATCGCCGCACTGATCAATCTCGTCACGCTGGTGATTGTCGGACTGTATCTGATTTACGAGGCACTGTGGCGGGTTTACGAGCCACAAATCATCGAAGGATGGATAGTCGTCATCGTCGCAGGAATCGCGCTGGTGATTGACGTGGCCACAGCAGCGTTGACCTATAGCATGTCTAAAAACAGCATGAATATCCGCGCCGCTTTTTTGCACAACGTCTCGGATGCGCTGGCCTCGGTCGGTGTCATCGTAGTGGGTAGCTTGATTCTGCTCTATGAGTGGTATTGGATGGATACTGTAGTGACCCTGCTCATCGCCGGTTATGTGCTTTATCAGGCGGCAACGCTACTACCCAAAACCATCCATATTTTGATGGAAGGCGCTCCGGAAAATATCGTCATCGACGAAGTTATCCAGGCGATGGAGCATGTCAATGGGGTGTCAAATATTCACCACGTCCATATCTGGCAACTCGACGAGCATAAAAACGCCCTGGAGGCCCATGTGGTGATTGATGATTTCTGTGACACCGAAACCGTCAAAGCCGCATTAAAAACCGAATTAAGGCAGCGTTTCAACATTACTCACTCGACGCTTGAATTCGAAATGGAGCACTGTGAAAAGCCGTGTTGCTGATCGGCTATGGCCAGTGCCGTCATTTGGGGAAGTCTTTTAAACAGCACTTCCCCGATGGGTTATGAGTTGTGCAGGCGCACAGTGAATTTTTGGTCTGTCCAATGATAAAAGCTTTTGCATGCTCATCGGCCTGTGCAGCGGCTCGTGAGACATCAAAACAATAACAAATCAACGCATCATCAGAAGACTCTTTGATGCCAACCTTCGTTCGCAGTTGGTCTTTGTGAATGGTTGAATTGTCAGAACCAAAATAGACAACATCACAATCAGGGGCGGAACAGAAATAGTAGGTTTGATCCTTGAGCGCCAGATTCCATGGTGCTTTGACATGATGCAATATGGTTTTATAAGGTACTTCGCCATACGTTTTATTGTTTTCTGGGCAAGTATACCGCTTGGCTTTTTGGTTTTTTTTAGAACGGCAATCAGACATTTTTTTTACCTTTAAGTGGTCAGATCAATAGACCATGTAATAGTCTGCGCTAGTACGTAGCCGCAACATCTCTTTTAAACCAATCGGCTTGAAAAACTGTGCCGAGAGATTTTCTACCGTGCCCAGTTGGTTTTCAATTTTGGCGACAACAAGAAACGAGCTGTTGACGTAAAACTCTGCCCCTTTGTCGTGCAGCAGATTCAAAAAATCACCATAGGTTTTGGGCGTATCATCCAGTATATTATCGATAAATTGTTCAGCCAGCGCCTGGCGTAAATTCTGCGGAATTTTGTAGTCTTCGATATCGTCTTTGCCACGCCAGCCTTTTTTGAAGGTGTTGATGGCATCGGCGTCTACCAAAACCTTAACGTTCAAGCCTTCGGCCAGTGCTGCCCAGATCTCGTTATAGGCGATGCAGATTTGTGCATCGTCGTGCTTGAGGCTGGTCTTTAAATGAAAGAGCATGGTCTTGCCGTCGTCGGCACTCTCTGTTGCATTAACGCCTGTTAAGGTTAGTGCGAGTAGTAAAGTGGAGACTAATGCGATAGCTATTTTTTTCATCTTTTATCCTTCCAGATTATTTGGATGTGGTTTCACGCAAAGAGGGTGATTTTCGTAGCAATATCCAGAATGCTTTCGTATTTGGCATGGCGCTGCATCTCAACCGACGTCTGTGGTTGGGCCAGCATAGTCTGACGATCTATTTTTGCTTGGTTCAAAGTCAGATCGTCTATCGCATGGTGTCCTTGTAGATGGGCAATATGTGCACCGCTCTCCTTTACTCAAGAAATAGTGGCGCATACCAAGGAAAAGCGACCATCACAGTGACTACAACCGTGATCAGCCAAAAAACGATGCGTTGTTTGCGCAGGTTGGCGGGCTGGGCGCAAGGAGTATCTACAGCGCAGCTTTGAGGTACCAGATAAAGTTTGCGAAAGGCCAGTCCCAGAAACAGCAGTGTGATACCGATGAAGATCGGACGATATGGCTCCATCGCGGTGAGGTTGCTAATCCAGCTGCCACTCACACCCAGCATTAACAAGACCAGAGGCCCGAGGCAACAGGCTGAAGCAGTAATACCAGCAATGACACCGGCAAACAGAGTGCCTTTTGATAGCGTGTTCTCGCCGTGTTGTTCAGGGTTTGGCATGCAGTGTTCCTCTTAGTTTAGGCATTGTCAGAAAGCTTAAATGCTGTACCGCAGTACAGAGTCAAGCTCTCTCCGGCCGTTTTTTTAAAAGTCGCATTGTCGAAAAGACAAAAAGTAGGAACAGCATGGAAAAGAGGCCCAGAGCGATGGAGTGGTTTTCCAGCAATAATGTTCCAGTAGCCGTGCCTGATGACAGCATGATGTAGATAGGAACGTGGCAAGGGCAGGTCAGCAGCGCAAACAGACCGGCTAGATATACGACAAGCTGGCGTTTGTCTGGCTTTTCTATCCTACAACACTTTTCGTCACAGCAGAGCCTCCGAAGGGTAACCAGCAACGGTGGTAGCCTGGGTCAGAGAAGGAACTTCGGTTTTGGTTGGGTCGAAATAAACGGTGGCGGTGTGTGCTTTTAGATCAACGGTTGCCTTATAGACACCATCGACCTGTTGCAAAGCCCTACGCACGGTGGGGCCGCAGGTGGAGCAGGTCATATTGCTGACCGCCAGACTTACTTTTTGTGCCGATTCTGGCACGACGATTTGCGCCTGATTATTCGCTTCGCCGCAAGCAGTGAGCAGCATAAAGGACGTGATGAATATCAAGGTACGCATGGTGTTTCTCCCAGAAGTAATGAACTTCGAAGAAGTTTAACAACCGTACCCCGATACGGAGTCAAGCCTTGTGTGTCAGACCGCTCTCGGTCCCCACAGAATCACGGCCGCCCCAAGCAGACAGATCGTTGCGCCGGTAAGATCCCAGCGGTCGGGTCGTACGCCTTCTGCTATCCATAACCACAATATCGAGGATGCGATGTAAATGCCGCCGTAGGCTGCATAGGCGCGTCCGGCGAAGTCGGTATCGATGCGGGTCAGCAAGTAGGCGAAAACGGCAAGTGCCAATACGCCGGGGATTATCCATAAAATTGATTTTCCGAGCCTCATCCAGGCCCAGAAGGCGAAGCAGCCGCCTATTTCTGCTAACGCTGCACCGAAATATAAAAATAGCGTCTTCATGTTGTTATTTCTGTTCCTTGTTTGATGGCTTGGCGGCGTTCTCAGTGAGTGATTGCACAATGGGGCAGTCGCCATTTTCATTGCCTGTGCTGCATTCGCTAATGAGCTTTTTCAGCGTTTTGCGCATGGACTGCAGATCTTTGATTTGCGCCTCGATGTGCTTGAGCTTCGCTTCGGCCTGTTCACGGACATCGTTGCAATGGCCGTCGCCTAACTCCAACAGGTGAGCGATATCCTGCAAACTAAAGCCCAGTTTCTGGGCACGTTTGATAAACCTTATTCGATTGATGGTCTCATCGTGGTAAACCCGGAATCCCTCCAACGGCTTGACCGGCTCAACAACCAAGCCTACCCGCTGGTAATAGCGAATCGTCTCCACATTGACCTCTGCAGCCTTGGCCAGGCGGCCGATGGTGAGTGGTGGTAGCGGCATTTCAGACCCTCTCATTCAAACAATATTTGTAGATTAACTCTGTATGTAGGTACGGTAAACAAAAACTTGACCTGGAGTTAACTCCAGGGCGTAGGCTTTGTATTATCGGTTAGAAAATTTTCTGGAAAGATCGGCGAGATCGAGGCGGGTAAGATGAAATCGTTTCAACTGTTTTTAGCTGTGGGCACCCTGTCGCTCTTTTGGGGTGGCGTTGCCTCAGCCCATGATCCAGTGTTCAGTCCGGGGCCGCATGTCCTCTACAAGGGGGGCGTGGAAGTTCATGTGGGGGCTGACCGTGAAAAGGCGGGACAAGAGAGGCAATCTGAGTTGGGCCTTGAGCTGACCTATGGTCTGACCGGTGACTGGGCGGCGGGTATCGCTCTGCCTTATGTGAGCGTAAAGGGTGCTACAGACAAAAATAGTGGCATCGGGGATCTGCGCCTGTTTACCAAATATCGTTTTTGGCGCAAAGATAGCCTTGGCCGCCAGGAGTCGGCCGCTGTTTTGCTGAATGTCACGTCGACCAATGGTGACGACCAGGCCAATCCGCCCCTGGGTAGCGGAACGACAGATGCCTTGCTGGGTTTTACCTACGGTTATGAAAGTCTCACATGGTATCGCTGGACGAGTATTCGCTATCGGCACAATGGTGAGAAGAGCGGCGAGAATAGTAGTGGTCTGCGCCGGGGCGATAGGTGGTTGGTCGATTTTGCACTGGGCTATCGGCCCACGTTTCCGGTCTATCTCAAGCCGGATACCGTCTGGATACTTGAACTCAACGGTGAACGGGGCCAACGTGCCGAGCTGAATGGTTCGACGCTTGCCAATACGGGAAGTAGTGAGTGGTTCATCTCGCCGGGAATTTTCTGGACGCAACGCAACTTTGCGGTTAAGGCAGGTGTGCAGCTTCCCATTGCCAGCGACTTGAATGGTAACCAGGCTGAATCCGACTACCGGGCTAAGTTGGAGTTTGAGTGGCACTTGTAGATTGCACATAATGAGGAGATAAGGGGATGAAAAAACTGATTTTGCTCACGGTGGTCAGCCTGTTTTGGAGTGCCACGCTGTTTGCTGCTGGCACGCAATACAATCTGCGTGTGGATGGCTTGGCCTGTCCCTTCTGTGCTTACGGTATCGAAAAGAAACTGATTAAGACCGAAGGGGTTGAATCGGTGAGCTTTGATCTTGAAAAAGGTTTGGTATTAGTCAAAGCCAAAGAAGGCGTGACATTGACCGAGGCGCAGTTGAAAAAGTTGGTTGATGACGCAGGATTTACGCTGCGTTCGATGAGTGAGCAGCCACTTTGAGGCAGGTATATTGGGTTGGATGCTTGTGCGGCCTGCTTCTTTTTAGTGCCACCTTTCAACTCTCGGCCGCGCCGGTCACCTTCAATACCGCGCTGCCCGTCAGCAAGGGTGAAGGTGTGATGCGGGTGCAGGCAAAGTACCTCAGAGCGACGGGCGATCCTGGCTCCATGAATCGTGAACTGACGGTCAAGGCGTTGCCGATCGTCGGGGTTTGGGGAGCCACATCACGTTGGACGCTCTTTGGGATCGTGCCACTGCTTGATAAAACAATGGAACTGGATATGCCATCCGGCCGAACCAAACGGAGTGTTAACGGCCTGGGTGATGTGACAGCGATGGTGCGATATACCGCCTACAGTAAAGACCAGGCGGGGCGAACTTTCCGAATCGCACCGTATGCAGGCATCGAAATGCCTACCGGCGAAGACGATGAGCAGGACGCGCTTGGGCAGCTACCCGGCCCATTGCAGCTCGGTTCGGGCGCATGGAATCCAGCCGTTGGCATTGTGACCACGGCTCAGTCTTTGAAGCAGGAGTGGGGTATCTCTACTAGCTATAAATTCAACAACGCAGCCAACGGTTTTGAGAGGGGCGACGAGGCGCGACTGGATCTCTCTTACCACCGGCGTGTCTGGATGGGTGGCCCGGCAGATGGACTGCCTCACTTTTTGTACGTGGGTCTTGAAGGCAATGGGGTCTGGCAGGGTAAGGATCGCAACAATGGTCTAGATGATTCTGACTCGGGTGGAACCACGCTCTATTTGGCTCCCACCCTGCAATACATTACCCGGCGCACAGTGGTGGAGTCTGCGGTACAACTGCCGGTGGCGCAGAATCTCAACGGCAATGCATTGGAGCAGGACTTCATTTTCACCCTTAGTCTGCGCCTTAATTACTAACAGGAACTACTGAATGGAGTGCGAGTATATGTTTCGATTCAAGGCCTGCGGCAATATTAATTATTCAGCCTCACACTTTTTGCTTGTGATCGTGACGACACTGCTGTTGTCATCGTGTGCCTGGTTTCCCTCGGTGCAAGAGTCGCCTTATCAACTTGTGAAAACTTGGGGTGAAAAAGGTGATGCTCCCGGTCAGTTTAATGAACCTACCGGTATTGCGGTCTCGGGAAAAGAGCTTTTCGTCAGCGATTCGCGCAATGCCCGTATTCAGGCATTCGATTTTGACGGTAACTTTCAGCGGCAATTTGGCGAACCGGGTGAAGGTGCAGGTCAGCTTGGCCGCCCCATGAACCTGACGGTTGCCAACGGCGAACTCTATGTAGCGGACTACTTCAATGACCGGATTCAGGTCTATTCGCTGCAAGGAGAGTTTCTTCGTGCTATCGGTAAACCGGGTGCGGGGCCGGGTGAATTCAACGCGCCCGGCGGCGTTGCCGTGGCACCCAATGGTGATCTCTTTGTCGCTGATTTCTATAACCAGCGCGTACAGCAGTTAGTTGCGAATGGCAGTTTCATACGTCAATGGGGAGCCACCGGCGAAACCGGAGTTTGGGCAGGTGAGTTTAACTATCCCACTGATGTTGCCATTGCACCTGATGGCATGTTTTATGTCGCCGATGGCTATAACGACCGGGTTCAGGTCTTTAGTCAGAGTGGCGATTTTTCCCATAAATGGGGCGGCCCCCTGGCGATGAATCTCTTTGGTTCATTCAACGGCTGGTTTGCCACCGTGACTGGCATCAGCGTCGGCCCACAAGGTAACGTGTTCGTGGCTGATTTTTATAATGACCGGGTGCAGAAATTCACCGCCGGGGGTGAATTTGTTAATGCTTTTGGCTTCCCAACTCAAGGGCCGACCCATACTGCAATTGCCGTGGCGATTGCGGATGATGGCACGGTGTTTGTGGCCGATTATGCGAATCATCAGATTCAGAAGTGGCGGCCAGGTGAGTGATCATGAAAAACAGATGGGAAATTTGGTCGATAATTGTTTTGGAAAGTTTATTCGGTTTATGTGCGGCCAGCGTTATTGTTTACCGTGTACTCGGCATCGCCTTTGACTTTGATTTTTTGTCATACAGGGTGGCCAACATCAGTGTTTCAATTTTACTGGTTGTTTATCTTGTTTTCGCGTTACTCCAGTCAAGAAAAAATACATTGATATGGGTTGCGATATTCTCTCTGTTTCATCTAATAGAGGGAGTAATCATCCATTTTTGGTTTAAAGTTGTTATCCACGCGCTTATCCTGGTAATAGTGGGAGTCTATTACTACCGGCGTCGCGTGCTAATTATGGGGAATTAACATGTTAATTGTTGTCGCAAATCGGTGAATACTACGCCTGTTGATATTGAAGTGTTTACCTCATCGGTTTGCAGTAACTGTCAACGTGCAAGTCGTGTGGTCGAGCAACTACTAGAAGAAGCGGGCTTTGCAAACGTTACCTGGCGTGAGGTCGATGTGGTGGAAGAGATTGATCATACCGTCGCCCTTGGTGTGCTGGCCACCCCCGCTATTGCTATCGGCGGCAAACTGGTATTTACCGCCTTGCCGTCCAAACAACAGCTTCGCAAGGCTGTGCAACTTTACCTTACAAACGGGAGATCAAACGATGAGTAGTTATCCTATCGGCATTGTTGCCCGCCAATTGTCGATGAGCGTGGATACGCTACGTTATTATGAAAAGATCGGTCTGTTGAAAGTGACGCGCGCGGAATCAGGCATCCGCCTCTATAGCGAAAAGGATATCTCGCGCTTGAAATTCATCAAACGCGCCCAGCAGATGAACTTTTCCCTGGCCGAGATCGGCGGTCTTTTGAAGATGCGTGAAGATCCGCAACATGCTCGCGCCGAGGTACGCCAGTTGACCGCTAACAAATTGAAGGAAGTGGAAGCTCGCTTAACCGAATTGGACACCCTGCGCAAGGAGTTGACCTTACTGGTTAATCTTTGCTCCGCCAGTGATGAAGGTTGCCCAATTATCGATAGAATCGAAGAGGATGAGTGAATGTTGGGAACTAATTCGCCCAAAATCACTCACATCAGAAGTTGTTTGATCGACTAACGCGGGTTAGCATAGTGTCATGATAAGAAATCCATCCATTCGCCGACTCATCGTCGCTCTGCTTCTGCTCGTGGGGCCGCTGACGCAGTTCCAGACGCTGTATGCTTGTGAATTAATGGAACATGACCATGAACACGAACGGGCCAGCATGGTTTGTTGCTGTGATGAACCGGGCGACATGGGCGCGATGGGCTGTGAGATGGATGGCACCTGTCAGGATCAAGCTGGCATGGTGGATGATGGTTGTTGTGATATCTCTTATGAGCCTTCTCAAGTGGCCCAGGCATCGGGAACCAGTACTCAATCCCAACAGGTTTTGCTGCTTGATGCCCCTCAGCCACCGCCTATACTGGCTTCGTTTAATTTCCCTGAAATTGTTCCGTTAAATCATGCCGTTCGTTTTATTCCCCGTTCCTCTCCTCCGCTGCCCGACAAACCGGTCTATCTGCTGACCAACCGCTTCCGTATTTGATCACACCTTCGTTCGCTCTCCGCGCTTGAAGCAAAGCGCAGAGCGCTGATTCACGTCTGGGTTTAGCTCTCGCGCATTTGTCGTGCGCGTGCGCTGTCACCCGGCATGGTTTCAACTCACAACGAAGGTGTTTCTATGCACAACAAGAATTATTGCAGGCGCTCCCGCTGCTATTTCAGCGCCGTCCTGCTCGGGTTGACGGCCGTTTGCCAACCGCTCATGGCCGCCGAGGCCGATAGTCAGTTCGCTAACGCACCGTCCCTGACCTCCGCGCATCTGGTGGAGGCCGTGCTGGCGCGCAATCCGGATATTCCTGCCATGCAGGCGGCCTGGATCGCGGCAAAGGCACGTGTCACACCGGCCGAATCGTTTGACGACCCCATGCTCTCCTATACTGTAGCCCCGCAAACAATAGGTGAGTCGGGCATGAATTTCGGTCAGAAACTTTCCCTCTCCCAACGCCTTCCCTGGCCGGGCAAACGTGATCTGCGCGGCGATGTCGCTAGTTTCGAGGCCGATGCCTCCTTTGCGGGCATCGATCAGGCGAGGCTGAAACTCACTGAGGAGGCCAGATCGGCTTACGCCGACTGGTATTTCATCCATGCCTCGATCCGCATCAACGGGATCAACAAGTCCCTGTTGCAGGAGTTCCGCAACATCGCGGAGATCAAGTACGCAGCAGGCCGCGCATCAAAGCAGGATGCCCTGCGTGCCGAGGTAGAAGTCGCGCTACTGGAACACCGCGATATCGTATTGGAGCGCCGCCGCGGCGAGGTGTTGGCGGTGTTGAACACCCTGTTACAGCGTCTGCCCGATCAACCGTTGCCGCTGCCCGCCGATTTACCCGAAGCAACTCCCTTGCAGGCGGTGGAGCAACTGCGCACCGCAGCGTTGGCAACCCACCCTGATCTCCGCGCCCTGGCCGCGCGCATCCAGGCAGGCCGCAGCCGTGTGGCACTAGCTAAGCGTGATTACTATCCCGACATCCAACTTAGCGCCGGCTATAACACCTTGTGGAATCAGGACGAGAAGCGTCTCACCGTGGGCGCGGGTATCAATATCCCCCTGCAAGGCAAGCGCCGCGCGGCAAAAGACGAGGCCCGGGCCGGACTGATGCGCCTGGACCTGAAGCACAAGGGCAAGGTGTCGCAAGTGCTGGGTGCGGTACAGCGCGCCTATGACCGCGTGCGTGAGAGTGCGCATGTCATCACCCTCTACCGGAATCGATTACTGCCGCTGGCCGAGGAAAATCTGCAAGCGGCCCGGTCCGACTACGAGTCGGGCAGTGGCAATTTTCTCGACCTGATCAGCGTGGAAAAAAACCTGATGCTGACCCAGCTCCAGCTCGAGCAGGCACGGGCGGACTACCACCGGCGTCTGGCGGCACTGGAGCATACCGTGGGTGGATCAAAAGCCTTACACAGCGCCAATTCCGAGGAAAATCAATAATGAAACACAACATTACAAACACACTGTTTTTCTTTCTATGTTTCGTTATTAACGGTGCAGCCTTCGCCGCTAGTAATGACTTTTTTGATGCCGGTCCCTTCAAGGTACGGGCGGAGGTCGAGCCAGAAACACCAAAGGTCGGTAAAAACCGGGTGACGATCTGGGTGCAGGATGAGAGCGGTCAGCCATTAGGCGGCGCTGCGCTCAAAGCCGTGGCGGTGATGCCAGCGATGGGCAGTATGCCTGCTATGTACGCCCCGGCGGAGATGAGCGAGGCCGAAACCGGCCAATACGAAGGCACATTTCAACCTTCTATGGGCGGCGAATGGCCGCTGACCATTGAGATTGAGGCCAATGGGAAAAAAGGCAGTATCACCTTCGATCTGTCCACTGGTCGCAAAGGTTTGCGTTGCGCCACCTGTGGTGGAGTGGGGGCCGATGTTCCAGGTACGGTGCGGGTAGCCCCAGCCCGTCGGCAGTTGATAGGTATCACCACCGGTCGGGTCAGGGAGAAAAAACTGCGCGTGACGATCCGTGCCGCAGGTCAGGTGAGCTATGACGAAACCCGTTTGAGTGACGTGGCGCTGAAGTTCAACGGCTGGATCGGTGAACTGCATGCTAACGCCATCGGCAAGTCGGTGAAAAAGGGCGAACCGCTATTCACTGTCTATAGTCCAGAACTGTTGAGCGCGCAGGAGGAGTATCTGGAGGTACTACGTCGCACTTCAGCAAAAGAAGGCAAACATCGCTTAGATGCAGCGCGTCGTCGTTTGCGCTTATGGGATATCAGTAATGCCCAGATCGATGCGTTGGAAAAACGCAACAGAGCACAGGAGTATGTGCCCATTCTGGCCCCCGCAGACGGTGTGGTGATCGACAAAGAAGTCGTCGAAGGCTCGGCTTTCAGAGCGGGCCAGCGTCTGTTGCGTATTGCTGATCTCTCGCGCGTGTGGGTCGAGGCTCAGGTCTATGACTACGAGCTGCCGCTGATTAAAACAGGTATGAAGGCCAAGGTGGTTCTGCCTGAGTTGCAGGATCGTGAATACCCGGCCAAGGTCGATTTCATCTACCCCTTCATGGAAGGCGACACCCATACGGCCCGTGTTCGTGTGGTGCTCGATAATAGTGACGGCTTTCTGCGCCCGGAGATGTATGCCCAACTCAACCTCAAAGCGAAACTTGGCAAGCGTCTGGTGGTGCCGGAATCGGCCGTGCTCTATTCAGGTCAGAGTCGCGTAGTATTTCTCGATCTGGGTGATGGTCGCCTCGCACCGCGCAAGATTAAAACCGGCCAACGCAGCCGTAAGTGGATCGAGGTGCTGGAAGGATTGGAAGCCGGTGACACGGTGGTCACCTCTGGCAACTTCCTCATCGCTGCTGAGAGCAAACTAAAAGCGGGGGTTGAGTCATGGTGAATGCTCCTGATTCCTCAAAACATGGCCCCATCGAATGGCTCATCGGCTACTGCGCACGCAACCAGTTACTGACCCTGCTCATCGTGATCGCGGCCACCTTCTGGGGTTACAAAGCACTGGTTGATACACCGCTGGACGCCATTCCTGATCTCTCCGATGTACAGGTGATTATCTACACCGAGTGGCCGGGGCGCAGTCCCGATCTGGTGGAGGATCAGATCACCTACCCGCTGAGCACCACGCTGTTGGCCGCGCCAAAGGTACAGTCGGTACGAGGTCAGAGTTATATGGGCCTCTCTTTTGTCTACGTCATCTTTGATGAAGGCACCGACATCTACTGGGCGCGTTCGCGAGTGCTGGAATATCTCAACTCGGCGCAAGGCGAACTGCCGAAAGATGTACAGCCGATCCTTGGCCCCGATGCCACGGGCGTGGGCTGGGTGTTTCAATATGCGCTGGTGGACAAGTCGGGCAAGCACAACCTGGCGGAGTTGCGTAGTTTTCAGGACTTCAAATTGCGCTACTGGCTGGAGTCGGTGGAAGGTGTGGCGGAGGTCGCTTCGGTGGGTGGCTTCGTCAAGGAGTACCAGATCCAGCTCGATCCCAACAAGTTGGCGGCTTATGACATCCCGCTCAAGAATGTTGCCGAAGCGGTGCGCCGTTCCAATAACGACATCGGTGGTCGAGTGTTGGAGATCGCAGGGCATGAGCAGTTTATTCGTGGCCGGGGTTATATCGAGGGCAAAGGTGATATCGAAGAGATCGCCATCGGTATTGGCAAGCGTGGTGTTCCTATTCTGTTGAAAGATGTCGCGCAGGTAAGCCTCGGACCAGCCATGCGTCGTGGTGTGGCTGAGCTGGATGGCGAAGGTGAAGTGGTCGGTGGCACCGTGGTGATGCGATACGGCGAAGACGCGCTGGGGGTCATCGAACGGGTTAAACAGCGTCTGGTCGAAGCCCAGGCTGCACTACCAGAGGGTGTGGAGATCATCACCGTTTATGACCGTTCCGAGCTAATCAATCAAGCCATCGACACGCTGAAACATACCCTCACCGAGGAGATGATCGTGGTGTCGCTCATCATTATGGTGTTTCTGCTGCACTTTCGTTCGGCGCTGATTGCCATCCTCACCTTGCCGGTGGCGATTCTGTTGTCGTTTATCCCGATGTCAGAACAAAACCTGACAGCGAACATCATGTCGCTGGGCGGTATCGCAGTAGCCATTGGCGCGATGGTGGACGCCTCCATCGTCATGATCGAAAACATCCATAAACGATTAGAAGAATGGGGCGAACGTCATCAGCTGGGTAGTCGTACCGATGTGATCATCCGCGCCATGCAGGAGGTGGGGCCGAGTATCTTCTTCTCGCTGCTGATTATTACGGTTTCTTTCCTACCCGTGTTCGCCCTTGAAGGCACCGAGGGTCGGCTCTTCAAACCGCTGGCCTACACCAAGACCTACTCCATGGGTTTCGCTGCGTTGTTAGCCATCACCTTCACTCCCGCTCTGGCGGTGTTATTGATTCGCGGCAAAATTCGTGGCGACAAAAGCTGGATCAATCGTGCCCTGGTGGCGGTCTACACGCCCATTGTACGCCTGGCGGTGAAGCTACGCTGGTGGGTGGTAGGCGGTGCGGTTGCCGCACTGGTGGCCACGGTGCCGGTGTTTATGGAGCTGGGTAACGAGTTCATGCCGCCGCTCAACGAAGGCACGATTCTCTATATGCCGACGGCGGTGCCGGGCATGTCCATCACCGAGGCAGGCAAAGTGCTACACGCGATGGATAAGGAGTTGAAAGCCTTCCCGGAAGTTGAACGGGTCTTCGGCAAGATGGGCCGCTCCACCAGCCCCACCGATCCGGCACCGCTTTCCATGGCCGAGATCGTCGTGACATTCAAACCGAAAGAGCAGTGGCGTGAGGGGGTGACCTGGGAGAGCCTGCTGGCCGAGATGGATGAGCAACTGCGCTATCCCGGTATGCCCAACGTCTGGTGGATGCCGATCCAGACCCGCACCGAGATGCTGGCCACCGGCATTCGTTCAACGTTGGGCATCAAGGTGTTTGGTGATGATCTGGAGACGGTGGAGGCGACCGGCATTCGCATCGAGCAGGCGTTACAGGATGACGAGCGCACTGCGCCCTATACTCGTAGTGCCTTTGCCGAGCGCATCAGTGGTGGATACTTCCTCGATTTCGATATCGACCGCAAAAAGATCGCCCGCTACGGTTTGACCATTGCTGATGTGGAAGATGTGATCATGGCAGCGGTGGGCGGCATGACGGTCTCCGAGACAGTGGAGGGTCGCGAGCGATATGCCATCAATCTGCGTTATGCCCGCGATTTTCGTGATGATCCACAGGCTTTAAAGCGTGTACTGGTGCCCACACCCACCGGCGCGCAAATCCCGCTGGTGCAGCTGGCCGAGCTTAATTTTCGCACCGGCCCGCCCATGTTGCGTAACGAAAACGGCCAGTTGGTGGGTTATGTCTTTGTCGATGTCAACGACCAAATCGGTATCGCCGACTATGTGGCGGCGGCCAAACAGGTGGTAGCGGAACAGGCCAACGTGCCGCCCGGTTATCGTCTTGATTGGGCAGGGCAGTTCAAATACTTTGAACGTGCCAAGGCCAAACTCATGATCGTTGTACCGCTGACGCTGTTCATCATTTTCTTCATGCTCTTCATCAACCGCAAGTCGGTGGTGGAATCGCTCATCATCTTGCTGGCCGTGCCATTTTCACTGATCGGCGCAGTGTTGCTGCTCGCCTGGCTCGACTACAACCTCAGTGTGGCGGTGTGGGTGGGCATGATCGCCCTGGCCGGAGTAGACACCGCGATGGGTGTGTTGATGATGCTCTATCTCGGCATGGTCTACCGCCAGCGTCAGGCCGATGGTCGATTGCAGACACGCCAGGACTTGCTGGAGGTCATCACCGAAGGTGCGGGACGACGCATTCGCCCCATGCTCATGACCGGTTTGGCCTTGTTGCTGGGCTTGATCCCCATTCTCTGGAGCGACGGTACGGGTGCAGATGTAATGAAGCGCATCGCCGCACCGATGGTGGGCGGGATTGCTTCAGCGCTCATCACTGTTTTGATCTTGTTTCCCGCCATCTTTGCCATCTGGAAAGGATGGTCGTTGCCTACCAGCAACAAACAACTGAGGGAGGAGCAAGAGATGACGTAACGCAGTTCTAAAAACAGATTAATGACTACCTATTTTTTTAATTAATGAAGAGGAATCAAACAATGAAACTAAAATCGATTTTTGCCGCATCAATGACTATTCTAGCACTAGGGGCCTTTATAGCTCCTGTACAGGCCAATGCCGAAAACACACAAGCAAGGCAAGCTTTGATGCTGGCATCTAACCAAACTCATCATGGTGTCGGCACAGTCACCGCCATCGACAACAAAGGCAAAAGAATAAAACTCAAACACGGCCCCATCAAGAGCATCGGCTGGATGGGCATGAATATGTTTTTCAATGTAGATGATGCGGACCTGCTGGATGAGGTTGAAGTGGGCGATAAAGTGGAGTTCGATTTTATCGAAACGCGAGACAAACGCTACGTGATTACCGACATCGAAGCACAGTGATGAGTCTGAAGGTGGCGTTCAGCAGAACGCCACCTTTTCATAATCCTTAACCCTGAAAAACTGGATAAGTACCTTCACGAAACTATTTCTACAAAAAGTGTAGAAAATAGTTTCTAAGGTACTAAAAGCGAGGTGAATACTATGATGGATATGATGAACAATGGCCATGGTTCGATGATGGGCGGCATGTGGTTTTTTTCAATACTGTTTTGGGTGTTGATCATTGCTGGGGTGGTCTTTATTACCAGATGGTTTTTGGAGCGTGGTCGGAATAAAGAAGGATCTGGCGTCAACGGAGATTCAGCATTGGCTATTCTGGAAAAACGTTATGCCAAAGGTGAGATTGATCGGGAAACTTTCGAACAGATGAAAAAGGATATCGAGCCATGACACCCTACCGCAATTTAATCATCGGTTTTGCCTTGTTATTAACAGGCGCGGTAGGGCTAACGACAACGGGTGGATCATGCTACTCCATGGGAAACATGATGGGCGGCGGGATGAATCAGGGCGACATGAAAGGAATGATGAAAGATATGATGGGTGCTCAACTGCCGCCAGGTATCGAACCAACAGAACTTCCAGAAGCTCAATCAAACGGTGCGAAACTGCTTGTACAGTATTGTTCTCAGTGCCATGACTTGCCCAGCCCTGGTATGCACTCAGCGCAAGCGTGGCCATCGGTCGTTGAACGTATGAACCAGCGCATGCAGATGATGAGTGGTCGCAATATGATGGGAATGATGCACGATATCAAGGCACCTGAAGATCGTGAGTTAGAGGTGCTGATCGCCTATTTGGAAAAGTATGCCCAGAAGCCTATCGACAGATCTCAATATGAAGATCTGAATTCAACTGCCGGTAAAACATTTAGTACGATTTGCTCACAATGCCATGCCTTGCCAGATCCCAAACAACACACAGACGATGAATGGCCTGCGGTTGTTCAACGCATGGTGCAAAATATGAAATTGATGGGTAAATCCGTTCCTGATGAGGAAACCGTAGAAACGGTTCTTGGGTTTTTACAAAAACATACCAGGTAGAGGGAGGCCCTATGTCGATCAATATTCAAGTGCCAAAGTGTAAACGTTCGTTTGGGTTGGTTGGCATCTCGCTCATATTGGTGGCCGAATTGCTTGGTGGTGCCGCCGCTGCCGGAGAGGTAAGCCCAGACGGAACCAAACAGGTTGAACGTGGCCAGATGATCTATAAAAAATTCTGCGCCGTATGTCATGGCGAAAACCTTGAGGGCCAGGCCAATTGGCGTATCCGCAAGCCCGACGGAAAACTTCCTGCACCACCCCATGATGAGACGGGGCATACTTGGCATCATCCTGATGAGGTATTGTTTGGAATTACTAAAAATGGCCTTGTGCCGCCTCACGCGCCTGCCAACTATAAAAGTGACATGCCAGCTTGGGGCACCACTTTAAAAGACAGCGATATCTGGGCCGTTCTTTCCTACATCAAAAGCCGCTGGCCTGCAGAGACACGCAAAATACAGGAAGAGGTCAATGCAAGGGCAGGCAGATAAACGATGATAAGCGCGGTTGGATGTCGGGGAAGTCATACCGCGCCACCTAAAGTTAAAGCTCACACCAACCAGGCCATATAGCCGCCCACGCCCATCAACAGCAAGCCAGAAATGGTTCTCAACCATTGCAGATGACGAGGTGCGGCAAAATAGGGCTGCAAACGTTCGTAGCCGTGGCCAATGAACAGCAAGGGTATGCCGGTGCCTAGCCCGTAGATAAACATTAAAACCGTGCCCCAGAGCATATCTCCCTGCATGGCGACCAAAGTGAGAATGCCGAGCAGGATGGGCGTAGCGCAGGGTGCAATCGCCAGAGAGAAAGCCAGGCCTGCACCGAAGGCGGTGAGGCTGTGTTTGAAGCGTTGCGTGCCGAAGTCGGGCAAGTTTTTGATCGACCAGGCGGGCAGTTTGATCGGGAGCAGACCGAGCAGGTGTAGGCCCATCGCCAGGGGCACCAGTGCCAGCGTCATTTGAAGCAGCGGATCAAAACGACCAAACACCCAGCCCAGTCCGGCGGTCAGCAAGCCCATTAGTGCCGTTGCTGTGGCCATGCCGAGTACGAAGATCAGAGCAATGCGGGTTTGGACTTTGGGCGCTGGGGTGACGTTGTTCTCACCTTCTGAAACCTGACAGCAACTGCGACCCATGAAGCCAAAGATGGCGGGATACATGGGTAGACAACAAGGGTTGAATGCGGTGATCAGCCCGCCGATGATCACTAATGGTAGCGCCAGTAGCGAGCCATTGCTCAGATAGGGGGCCAACCAGGCGGCGAAGGTGTCCATCGTCTACTCCAGCAGTGCTTCGGCTTGCGATAGCGCCTGATAAAGCTGATTCTGAACGGCTCTGCTTTCGCCAATAATTCGACCCACTTCACTGCCGTTACGGTCGATAAAAACCACCGCTGGCAGGAAGCGTATCTGGTACTGCTCGATCAGTGGATTATCAGGACTCCAGTCAGTCTGAATCACCTCGATCCGGCCGCGATAGCGTTCTGCTGCCTGCTCCACCAATCCGTGAATGGCATTGCACCCGGGGCTGTTATCACCCCGTACCAGAATGATGGCGGGGCCATTGGGTATAGTGACAGTGGCTTGCAGCGTGTTACTTGAATCCGGCCAGAGCTTTAGCGTAAAAATACCCACCAGCACTAGGACGATCACGGCGCCGATATACTTTCGATCTATTTTCATGTTTAGCTTCCTAACCCAGTTCGGCAAGACTTAATCTTTCTTTTTAAACAAGGCATAGAGGTAGGGCCGTGGATTGCCCGTTGGATTGATGTAGGTATATTCATCGCTTGTCACCAACTCAAATGCGGTCAGGTGTTTTTTTAAATCATCAAGATCGTATCTTCTTACATCAAGGCCAGCACACCGGGTTGCCCCTGTTTTTGAGAACTCCGCAAATAGTGCATACCCCCCTGTTTTTACGGCAGCGTGAACATTTCTGAAGTAGCCCTCAATCGCATACTCATCGGTTAAAAAATGGAGCACGGCTCGGTCGATCCAGATATCGATATCGTCCAGCGCGACGGGAAGGGGTTCGGATATGTCCTGACAAAGCCACTTGAAATTCTGTTTTTTGTTGCGGTATCGCTGTTTCAATTTTTCGATCGCCGCTGAGCTTATGTCATTTAAAACAAGTTCAGCATTTGTCTCTGACAGCAGATCAACCAGGGCCGATGTGCCGACACCCGACACAAATATTTTCGCGCTTTTCCATTCACGCACAGGGTTGAGTAATTTCAATGTTTGGGCATAGTCGTTCTCATGCCAGCCCAATTTCTCTTCTTCTGTTTTCTGGAATATCTCATTCCAGTGATCAGCCACTGTTTTCATCTTGTGCTACCTTTCATCAGAAATTATTGACATCCGTCATGCGAAGAACTGCACGAGGAACCTTTTTCATTAAGTTGTCCTGGAGCGCGATCCTGTACATACGACTCACTCGTTTTCAAGGCCTGTTCTGCCCGCGCCAGCTCGCGCCCCAGGTAAGCCGCATGATCAAGGCGGCTGATGAGCGCCTGTTCGATCACCGTGGTGTAGAGCGCGGCCGGTGAGGCGGATTCAAACACACGATCCAATACCCCCTGATTGCTGTAATGCTCCAGCAGCAGGCATTGTTTGCTGCGATCCGGGTAGACGACAAAATAGCCCTTGGGATCGAGTACCAGTTGCCCCGGTTCTGCGGCACGTTCCACGGTCGGAGCATGAACATCGTTTGGGGCATCGGCAAACGGGCCGGGACTTTGGCTGGCAGCTTCAGTGATCAGCGCCAGCAAGCATTCCTCATCGGTTTCGCCAATCTTTTCAATCAACGTGATCTGCTGGCGGAATGCTTCGACATGGCATTTTTCCAGATTCTTCAGCAGTGGTCGCTTACCCTTGGCTGCGATGATGCGATTCTTCTCATCGATCCCGTTCTCTAGCAGGCTCACCAACGACTGCCCAGGCAGGTGGCCAATGGCCTTACGGGTATCCTCACCGCAGATCATCAGAAAACGGATATGGGGGTTGGCCAACACATTGCGGATCAGATGTTCGATGCCGAGGTTTTCCGTGTGTAGCGTGCCGACAATAGCCAGACCTTCGACATTGGCCTGGGTCAGCGCATCGATCAGGTGATCCGAGTTGAGCGCGCAAACGGCCACCGGTGCTTGAAAACGTCTCACTCGGTAATCTCCCGGCAGCGGTGGCCAGCCTGCGCGGGTTTCAGGTTCTGCCGTAGCGCAGTGAGTACCTTCGGCAACGGTCGGGTCAAGTTCTGCTGCCAGATTTTGCGCCACTGCAGGCCAGCAGGTGTCGCAGCCCAGGCAATCGTAGCGTGTCTCTTCAAACAGCGCCTGTGCTTCGGTGAGCAATGGTGCCAATGGTTTGCTAAGGATGGTAGAGGTCTGCAAAGTGTTTACCGTGTCCTGAAAGCAGCCGCAGCGCCAGCACTTCTTTGCGGCCATGGCCTGACAAAGTTCGTGTTTGATTTGATCCAATTTAGACGCCATGGCCTGTTGCCCCCATGTTCAATAAAACAATCCCTGCGACCACCATGACAACCCCCGAGGTCTTCCAAAGTACTGCCTTTTCGTGTAATGCCAGCATCCCCAGCAGAGCCACGCCAGCCGTACCGCCACCGGCCCAAATAGGGTAAGCAACACTTACCGGCAGGCTTTTCATTACATGGCTTACCAGATAGAGCGCCACCGCAAATGCAGCCAGCGCCAGTAGGGTAGGCAGCAGCGAGGTAAAGCCGTCGCTGAAACTCAAACCGGTACCCCCGCGATTTCAAAACAGACCGCTAAAGCCAGTAGCGACCATGCAGAGACGGAGTTTGGTTTTGATTTGCTTGGCTGTGTTTGTGTTTGGGGTGATCGTCTATTCACGAGCCACCCCTGCATCGAGCAGCGTCCATGAAACGGGGGCTACTTGTGGAGTTGATTCGTTATTTTCGAAAATGAGATAATGATCAGATAAATAAAATCTCATCGCAGACGCGCCTCCAGCATCTTCAGATCGCCCCTAAGTGCTTTCAAAAGATCGACACTGTGCAGGCGGTAATAGACCATCTTGCCGTCATCACGTTTACGCAACCAACCCTGCTTGCGCAGTGACTTAAGCTGGTGCGAAGTAGCCGCCGTGCTGAGTTCGAGCACATGGGCAATATCACAAACACACAACTCCCCTTCCGCCAGAGCCAGCAGGATCTTCAGTCGGGTGGTATTGCCCAGCAATTTGTAAAACTCCGCTAACTCCGGCAGGCGTTCCTCCTCTTTGGATAAAACGGCTTTAACGGCGGCCACTTTGTCCTGATCGAAGCAGGGAATCTTGCAGGCCTCGTTTTGATCAACCAGTGGTGACGGTTTGTTCATAGGGCAAACACTCATTTCGAAGATTGCGAAAATGATAGGCTGTCGGTTTGATGATGTCAATACTCACGAACGAACGTTATTAACTAGTGTGGGCAAATTTGACATATTTGGCTAGGCAAATATAATGGGCCGCATGAATACAGAAACCCTCGCTTCTTTGTTTAAAACTCTCTCGGAACCAGTTCGCTTGCGGATCGTTTATCTGTTGTTGGAGAAGGGTGAGCTGTGTGTCTGCGATCTGGTAGAGACGCTGGAGTTGTCTCAAAGCGTGGTATCACGCCATTTAGCCTATCTGCGTAATAACGGTGTAGTCTCGACCCGACGTGAAGGGGTTTGGGTCTATTACCGAATCGTGGATGGCTGTTGTGGGCCGTTGTTTGAGCATATCCGCCAATGTGGTGAAGATAATGAGGAGATGCAATCAGATCTTGAAAGATTGTCCGCGACCGCTCAACAGGAGCAGTGTGGCTGATTTAGCGCCGTTATGAGCTAAGCAATTAGGTGAAACAAATGGGTAGGCCGGAATTATCCGGTTTTTTAAAAAGCCTATGTATCCGTTTATACGGATATACGGTAAGGAGTGAGTGTGATAATTCGAGTTGGTATTAACGGGTTTGGTCGCATGGGTCGTTTGGGGTTGCGGGCAGGTTGGGACAATCCAGCATTTGAAATCGTGCGCATCAACGAGATCGCGACCGATGCCGCTGGCTCGGCGCATCTGCTCAAGTTCGATTCGGTGCACGGCATCTGGGCTTGTGATACGGGAGCGAAAAATGGCGATGTGATCATCGACAATAAAC